>Ga0307439_1000067_pt1 | contig 70274 bp, 53 predicted proteins | sample SalMarWE160490MG_FD_202142 | JGI IMG/M metagenome (GOLD analysis project Ga0307439, IMG submission 202142) | Salt marsh sediment microbial communities from the Plum Island Ecosystem LTER, Massachusetts, United States - WE1604-90 | ecosystem: Environmental > Aquatic > Marine > Intertidal zone >... | reverse complement strand
AAAATCTATTCGTGACTGCAGTACAAAAAAATAAAAACAGTAACGACTTTTTCATCAGGGTTTATGAAGTTACCAGACTTATTCCATATGGAAGAGTAACCTCATATGGGGCAATTGCCCGCTACCTTGGTACAGGAAGATCAGCCCGGATGGTAGGATGGGCACTTAATGCCTCCCATTCAAGACCTGATTTTATCCCTGCACACAGAGTTGTTAACCGGAACGGGCTTCTTACAGGCAAATATCATTTTGGTAACTCAACCACAATGGAACAGCTCCTTACAAACGAGGGTGTAGTTGTTGAGAATGACCGGATTATAAACTTCAGGGAAAAATTCTGGGATCCGCTTACTGAAATTGGGAGTACATTTGGCTTTACCGAAAAAAATAAGTAAAATTGCAGCTTGTTTAAAATTAAATTAAATAAAAATAACCTTCGGGATCACTAATAATTTTTGCAACACTCAATGATTAAAGGCCCGGTAAGATATTTATGTAACTGGCAGAACATATGATCGAAAAGAACAATAAAAGAAATATTGAACAGCGACCCACAGTTAAACAACAGGCAAAATAATCTATTAAAAACAAATTATATGACAGATAAGAAAAATATTCAGGAACGTGTTATCAGCGTACTCGACAGAGTAAGACCCTATCTTCAATCTGATGGGGGTGACGTTGATCTGATTGAAATAACTGACGATCTGACCGTTAAGGTCAAACTGAAAGGAGCCTGTCATGGCTGCCCGTTCAGTATACAAACCCTTAAAGCCGGTATTGAACAGGCTATTATTAAAGAAATCCCCGAAATAAAGGAAGTCGTATCAGCCTGACAATCGTATCACTCCAATTTTATTTAACTTAAGAATACTATACACATATTTAGTCAGTTTATAGTATTAAAAAGTCAATTATTGGTTCCGGACAAAACATCATACAGGTTGCTGATGTATCTGGTATTGATCCTGTTACTGACAGACTGTTCAGTTGAAAAGAATACGGGAACTACCAGATTCTATCATGGATTAACCTCCAGGTATAATATCTATTTTAATGGTTATGAGAGCTTTAAAGCAGGATTAATTAAAATCAATAACGGATATAATGATGATTTCGCAGAATTACTGAAAGTATTTGAGTACAGTGATCCGTCAACTGTTTCACTCTGTTCTTCCGACATGGACAGAGCAATTCAAAAAGCATCAAAGGTTATTACATTAAAATCAATAACTGCCAAACCAGAGATTAACTCAAGGGGGGAACCGTCCGAGAACGAGAAGGAACTGCTTGAAAAAAAAGAATATAATGAGTGGGTAGATGATTGTTATCTGCTGATCGGGAAAGCCCGCTTTTACAAACACGAATATGATGAAGCTTCAGCAATTTTCAATTATTGTATTGCTGAAGCAAATGATCCGCTAATAAAAACTGAAGCTTCAATATGGGTTGCAAGAGTATTTAATGAAACAGGTATATTTAATGAGTCGCTGAGAATTCTGAAAGAAACAGATATTGCTGCTTATTCCTCAAAATCGCTAAATGCGATGTACTATACAACCCTGGCCGACCTGTACATTAAGCAGAAAAGATATTCCGAAGCTATTGAACCTCTTTCATTATCAATTAAATATCTTTCCGGCAAGCGGTCGAAGTACAGACTTACCTACCTTCTTGCACAGTTGTATGAACAGAATGGCCAGTCTGATGAAGCAATCTCTCTGTACCGCGATGTAGTTAAGATGAATCTGCCCTATGATGTTGAGTTTAATGCAAGGATTAATATTGCAGGTGTTTTTGATATTAACTCTGGCAATCCAGAAGAAATAAGGAGGAAGCTTCAAAAAATGCTACGAGATTCAAAGAACAAAGATTACCATGACCAGATATATTATGCCCTCGGAAACCTGTCGATGAAAGAGGGTAATGAGAAAGAGGCACTCGAATTCTACAGAAGATCAGCTACGGCCTCCTCTCAGAACCAGAACCAGAAAGGAAGATCCTATCTTGCACTTGCAGGTTATTATTATAATAAATCCGATTACATAAATGCAGGTAAATATTATGACAGCGCTGTATTTTATCTCGACCAGAAATACCCCGATTACCAGGCGATCAGGACTAAATCGCAGAATCTTAATACCCTTGTAACGCAATTAATTATTATTCAGACCGAAGACAGTCTTCAGAGAGTAGCTACGATGAGCGAATCTGAAAGAAATACTCTTATATCCAATATAATAAACAAAATTGTAAAGGAAGAACAGGAAGGTAAAACCTCTGAATATGCTGACAGATACAATCTGGGTCAATATTATGAAAATGAAAGGCGTTTTCAGGGTAATATCACTCAGGAGGGTAAGTGGTATTTCTATAATCAGGCTGCACTGACCTTCGGACGGACAGAATTCCGGAGAAGATGGGGAGAGAGAAGGCTGGAAGATAACTGGAGGCGGTCAAATAAAGCACAGACAACTCTTCAGGCAACTGTTAGCCAGGAAGAGACCATCCGGACCGGTACCGACACATCATCAGTGGTTCAGGATTATAAAACACCGGAGTTTTACCTCCGAAACCTGCCACTGAACGATTCATTGCTTGCTATCTCCAACAGGAAAGTTGCCAGTGCTTATCTTAATGCAGGCATAGCATATTCTGAAAACCTCAACGAACAGTCAAAAGCAGTTGAATCATTTGAATCAGTGATAAACAGATATCCGGATAGTGAACTTGTTCCTGAGGTATTATATAACCTTTCTAAAGTCTACAGGGATAAAGTAAAAGACAATCAGAGATCTGAAACATACAGGCAGCGGTTGCTTGAAAGATTTCCCGAAAATGAGTTTGCAGAAATTCTATCGGATCCCGATTATTATAAAAAGAGAATGGCTGAAAGCAGACTTATTGAACAACTCTATCAGGAAGCCTATGATAAATATGTCAGCGAAGATTTTAGTGATGCAATCACCCAATGTGATCTTGCTCTCAGAAATTATGGCAAGGATGAACTTGCCCCAAAATTCTTCCTGCTAAAAGCATATTCAGTTGCCAGAATAAGTGATGAGAGGAGTTTCAAGGAACAGCTTGCCAGCCTGATTAAGCAATATCCCGGAACCGACGAATCCGTGAAAGCAGCAGAGATCATTGCGTTTATCAACCAGAAAGTACCCGAATTAAAGGTTGAAGAGGAAAAAGAAATTGCCGCTGAGCTCTTTGTAGCAGATACTTCTGCTTCTAATATCTTTGTTCTGATTATTATGGATCCGGCATTTAATTTGAACCAGGCCGCTTTTGATGTTATCAGCTACAATATTGATAACTATACTAACCAAAACTACCGTACTGAAGGATTACTGGTTGATAATAGGTATATTATGATAAAAGTCTCGGGATTTCAGGACTACAGTGAAGCGTGGGATTATTACAGGAATTCTGCAACAGCCCGGTTCCTCAGAAATGCTTCAGGAGCAAGGATCATGACCTTTCTTATTAACAATAATAATCTCAGAATGCTTGAAAAAGATAAAAATCCGGAACGATATCTTCTTTTTTTCAATGAGAATTATCTTAATGACAATCCTGTACAGTAACTTTGCATTGCAGTATCAATCCTTTTGCTTAAAATGAGAAAGATAAGAATACTCTGGACTGATGATGAAGTAGAAGTGCTTAAACCTCATATTTTTTTCCTGAAGGAAAAAGGTTATGATGTAGAGACCTGTTCAAACGGGAATGATACTATCGATCTTGTAAAACAAAACATTTATGACCTTATTTTTCTCGATGAACACATGCCCGGCCTAAGTGGTATTGAGACACTCAGACTTATCAGGGAGATCCGGACCGACATCCCGGTTATTATGATCACCAAGAGCGAGGAAGAGGGGATAATGGAAGCTGCCATCGGATCAGAAATAGCGGATTATCTTATCAAACCCGTGAAGCCTAACCAGATACTTCTGGCAATTAAAAGAACACTGGACCAGCGCAGGCTGGTTACGGAAAAAACCACAACCGGCTACAGACAGGAATTCGGCCGTATCGGGAATATGATTGATACAGCTTCAGGCTTTAACGACTGGACTGAGTTGTACAGAAAGATAGTATTCTGGGAATCCGAACTTGAAAAATCGACCGATAGCGGCATGACTGAGATTCTTGGAATGCAGGAAACAGAAGCTAACAATGCATTTGCAAAATTTGTAATGAACAATTATCTTACCTGGCTTGATCCCGATAACGAAAACAGACCCTTACTCTCTCCGTTACTCTTTTCCAAAAAAATATTTCCGGGCATCAGATCCGGCAAACCTCTCTTCTTTATCCTTATTGATAATATGAGATTTGATCAGTGGAAAACCATATCTGCACAACTATCAGGTATTTACAGAATCATTGAAGAAGATTTGTATTTCAGTATATTACCAACTGCAACACAATACAGCCGTAATTCGATATTCGCAGGTTTAATGCCATCTGCAATTGCAGAAATGATGCCCGATCTGTGGATCAATGATTATGAAGAAGAAGGAAAAAATATTTACGAAGAAGAGCTTTTTAAAAACCAGCTTGCCCGTAATGGACTGAAAATCAAGTGGACTTATAACAAGATCAGTAATAACCATGAGGGGAAAAAAGTAAATGAAAAAATCATGTCCCTGCTTGGGAATGAACTAAACATTCTCGTATATAACTTTGTTGATATGCTTTCGCATGCCCGGACCGAAATCGATCTGATACGCGATCTGGCAAATGATGAAAGTGCCTACAGAAGCCTTACTCAATCATGGTTTGTCCATTCACCCCTGTTCGAATTACTCAACATTCTTTCATCAAATTCTGTCAGAATTATTATCAGTACCGATCATGGTACAATAAGAGTCCAGAATCCTGTCAAAGTGGTTGGCGACAGGAAAACATCAACCAACTTGAGGTATAAAACTGGTAGAAACCTCGATTATAATCCGAAGGAAGTATTTGAACTGAAAAATCCGGAAAGAGCCGGATTACCAAAAACAAATATCACCTCAAGGTATATCTTCGCCTGTAATAAAGACTATCTTGTTTACCAGAATAATTTTAATTACTATGCCGGATATTACAGGGACACTTTCCAGCATGGGGGAATATCAATGCAGGAAATAATGTTGCCGGTAGTCACTCTTGAACCTGTTACCTGAATCCTCTTTCACTCTGAATGAAAATAATCATTAAGGATAAAAGATATCTTCATTCCGGGGCAAAAAAGATCCTGGATTACCTGAAGAGAAAAAAAATTGTAGCTTTTTATGGAACAATGGGCTCCGGAAAAACAACCATCATAAAAACTATCTGCAAAATACTTGGCGCAGTAGATATAGTTAGCAGCCCGACATTTACGCTTGTTAACGAATACAAAACAAGCCTTGGAGAATCTCTCTTTCATATCGATCTTCACAGGATCAAAAAAATAGATGAAGTGTTTGATTTTGGAATTGAGGAATATCTTTCCAGCGGTTCGTACTGTTTTATTGAATGGCCTGAGATGGTAGAAGGAATACTGCCACCCGATACGGTAAATGTCAGAATTATAGTTGCTAATAAAGAATATCGCATTCTGGAAATATCATAACCTTTTCTTATTTTGCTGCTCTGTTCCATTTTTTTTAACTTTGAAGAAATAACCATTCCCCTAAAATGAACGACCGAGGCAAGAGTTCAAAATTAAATTTTGGCAATACAGATTTTATGCCAAAAGAAGAACATCTGGAAACAGCAGTCAGGCATCGTAAAATTTCAATAGGTATCCCCAGCGATAAAAAAAATGATGAAAAAAGAGTAGCCCTTACACCCGAATCGGTTAATCTGCTGGTCGAAAGTGATCATGAAGTCATTGTCCAGAAAGGATCAGGAGCCGGAGCTAATTATACGGATAAGGATTACAGCGAAAACGGAGCTATAATAACCGATTCACCGGCCAGAGTCTATAACGCCGATGCTGTTATAAAGGTTGCTCCGTTTACCGAACAGGAATCCGATTACCTGAAAGGTAACCAGGTAGTTATGTCATTTCTTAATGTTTTGAAGCTCAGCGAAGAAACATTTGGCAAGCTTCTCCGGAAAAAAGTAACTGCCATTGCCTTCGAAAAAATACGCGATAAAAATGGTGTTATGCCGGTTGTTGAATCAATGAGTGAGATCAGCGGTGTAGCATCAATTCTCATTGCCTCCGATTACCTCAGTAATAATCACGGAGGGAAAGGAGTAATGCTGGGTGGAATTACCGGTGTTACTCCAACCGAGGTTATTATTATCGGAGCCAATACAGCCGGTGAATATGCAGCACGGGCTGCAATCGGGCTTGGTTCAGTGGTTAAAATATTTGACAACTCCCTGGACCGGCTAAGAAGGTTCCAGAACCTGATCGGCCAGCGTCTTCAGACTTCAGTGTTCCATCCCCAGGTACTGAAAAAAGCACTTAAGTCGGCTGATGTACTTATTGGTGCAATTGAACTGGAAGATCTCCGGCCGTGGTATTATATTACCGAAGATATGGTAAAAAGCATGAAGAAAGGAGCCGTTATAATCGATCTGAGCATCGACAGGGGAGGATGCATTGAAACATCTGAATGTCGTGCCCTTAATGATCCGGCTTACGAGAAACACGGTGTAATACACTTTTCCGCATGGAACCTCCCTTCACGTGTGGCACGCACCGCTTCGATCGCACTCAGTAATATTTTTTCACCTCTGCTTCAGAATATGGCAGAGGTTGGCGGAATAATCCGCCTCCTGAAGAATGATCATAACCTCCGTAACGGAGTTTACCTGCTTAATGGTATCCTCACTAACGAGACTCTGGGTCAGAAATTTGGCGTGATCTCGAAAGATCTTGATCTTCTGATTTCAGCTTTTTGATATCAAATAAACATCAGCGAAGCTCTGCCTCCTCTACAGGTTATTTTTGCTTTCTTGCCTATATAAAGGGCCCTGTTGTCATTAATATGTCCTCCCGGGAAATTGAAAAAGACAGGATAGTCATATTCTCTGACTATATCCGAAATTGTAGCTTCGGCACTCCTCCCCCAAAGGATTTTTGTGTTTTTCATTTTACTCATGCCACCTACAACAAGTGCAGCAAGTCCCTCAAGTTTCCCCGATAGTTTAAGAGATGTCAACATCCTGTCGAGGTGATAATAATATTCACCCACCTCCTCGATGAACAGGATACTGCCCCTGGTTTTGGGTTCGGCAGGTGTTCCGGTAAGGCTGCAAATCAGTGACAGATTACCCCCTGTGAATTCACCAGTAACATCATCTGTATTTTCAGAGGCACACTTCCATTCAACAGAATGATAACCGCCAAAAAGTAAACTGCGCAGAGACTCAAAAGACTCTCTGGTCTTTCCATGATTACCGTAATTAAGAGGCATTTCCCCGTGTACGGATACTATCCCGCAAACCTCGCTTAACCATAAATGCAATACTGTAATGTCACTGAATCCTATATACCATTTAGGCCTGACAGCGATCGCTGCAAAATCCACCCTGTCAATTATTTTCATAACTCCATAACCGCCACGAGAACAAAAAACCGCCCTTATCTCGGGATCATCAGTCATTGTCTGCAGATCACCAAGACGTTCATCATCAGTCCCGGCAAAAAGACCATAACGGTTAAGAATATATCTGCCCTGTTTTACTTCTAATCCCCAGTTCTCAAGGAATTTTACAGCTTCCCTGACCTTATCCTTATCAATAGCCCACGAGGGTGAAATAATGGCAACCTTATCACCTTGCCTCAGAAATTCCGGTTCCTTCTTTTTCAAAGACATCTAATAACATATTATACGTAAAAATAATTGCTTTAGTTGCAAATTACAACAACAACCGGGCAGATCAGCTCTAAAAAGTAAAATTATTATCTTTATGCAATTTTAAAAATTCTTATTTATTCATAATCAGGCTTATGAAGAAATTTAAAAGATATCTGGTCACCTCTGCACTTCCATACGCTAATGGCCCGATACATATTGGTCATCTTGCCGGTGTATATGTTCCGTCAGATATTTACACAAGGTACCTTAGGATGAAGGGTATGGATGTTATTTCAATTTGCGGATCCGATGAGCACGGAGTTCCAATAACACTCAAAGCGCGAAAGGAGGGTATTACACCCCAGGAAGTTGTTGACAGATATCATGAACTGAATAAGAAGTCATTTGAGGATTTTGGAATAGCATTCAGTATTTACTCACGTACTTCAAATAAGATTCACTATGAAACTGCTTCTGAGTTTTTTCTTAAGCTGAATAATAAAGGAGTGTTTACCGAGAATACTTCGGAACAATATTATGATGAAGAAGCAGGATGTTTTCTGGCCGACAGGTACATCATGGGAACATGCCCTTATTGCGGGAATGAGAATGCCTATGGCGACCAGTGTGAAAGATGTGGCACCTCACTGAGTCCTAACGACCTCAAAAATCCATGTTCAACAATTAGTGGCAGTAAACCTGTGTTGCGGGAAACCTTACACTGGTATCTTCCGCTTGATAAATATGAAGCGTGGTTGAAAAAATGGATACTTGAAGAACATAAGGAATGGAAACCGAATGTTTACGGACAATGTAAATCGTGGCTCGATCAGGGATTAAAGCCAAGAGCAGTAAGCCGTGATCTCGACTGGGGTGTCCCTGTACCGGTTAAAGGTGCAGAAGGTAAAGTACTGTATGTATGGTTTGATGCTCCTATTGGTTATGTTTCTGCCACAAGGGAACTTACATCCGACTGGGAAAAATACTGGAAGGATGAGGAGACCAGAATGGTCCATTTTATAGGTAAAGATAATATTGTTTTTCATTGTATCATTTTTCCTGTCATGTTAAAGGCTGAAGGCAGCTTTATCCTGCCTGATAATGTACCTGCTAATGAATTTCTGAACCTTGAAAATGATAAGATATCAACTTCGCGCAACTGGGCAGTATGGCTGCATGAATACCTGCAGGACTTTCCGGGAAAACAGGACGTTCTCAGGTATACCCTTTGTGTCAATGCTCCTGAATCAAAAGATAATGACTTTACGTGGAAAGACTTCCAGGCTCGTAACAACAACGAACTGGTTGCTATACTCGGTAACTTTGTTAACCGTACACTTATCCTGACAAATAATTATTTCAGCGGAAAAGTTCCGGAAAGAGGGATTACTGATGAAAACGATAACCAGGTTCTCAATGAAATATCACGTATTAAAAAAAGTGTGGAAAACAGTCTGGAAACATTCAGGTTCAGAGAGGCACTCAAAGAAGCCATGAATCTGGCAAGACTCGGTAATAAATATCTTGCAGATTCTGAACCATGGAAAGTTATTAAAACCAGTCCGGAAAGAGTAAAAACTATTATGAATATCTCCCTCGAAATTACTGCTAATCTCTCGATCATACTTGAACCCTTCCTTCCATTCTCGATGAACCGGCTCAGAGAATGGCTCAACCTTGAACTGTTAAAATGGGATGATGCAGGCAGGACTGATCTGTTAAGCTCCGGATATACCATAAAAGAACCCCGATTGCTCTTTGAAAAGATCGAGGATAAAGAGATAGAGAAACAGCTAAACAAACTTCTTGCAACAAAACAATCTAATGAATCAGCTCCTGAACAGGTTGTTGTTGCCAAAGATCCTGTCTCATTTGATCATTTTACAAAAATAGATATAAGGACTGCCACCATCCTGGAAGCCGAAAAGGTGCCAAAAACTGCCAAACTCCTTAAACTTAAGATTGATACAGGACTGGATGTCCGGATAATAGTATCAGGTATTGCTGAATACTTTGAACCTGAGGCAATTGTAGGTAAACAAATATCAATCGTGGCAAATCTTGAGCCACGCAATATAAAGGGAATAGAGTCAAAAGGTATGATACTTATGGCCGAGGATAAGGACGGGAAACTCGTAATATTATCTCCCGAAGAAAAAGTTAATAACGGAAGTATTATTAAGTAGCTATCACATTTTGGAAACCCAGGATCCGGGGAATTTTTTTGAAACGCTGTCTTTCCTTGTTACTGCAGTATTTATATCACTGTATCTCATAGCACTAACCCTGTAAAATCCATTGGAAGCCCTGATTATTTCAGGATCAAAACCTTCTGCTCTTAACATATCGCTTTGAGACACTGCGTTAGCTTCCAGCCTGAAACTGCCGGTAATAATATAATAGTTGCCTTCATCTGCTACACCTGGCAGACCAGACTCCGTATCACTTTTTTCTTCTGAACTGATAACAGGCTCCTCTGGTATTTCGGCAGTAACTGATTCAGCACTTGTCGATCCGGCAATAATATTCTCATCAACAGCCTTCCTGTTATCTTCAAACTCTGCTGTTACCAACGGATTCATCGTTGATGTTTCAACTTTTGCTTTAAAAAGATCTGTTTTTAACGTAACAGCTACCAGCACAGCCAGAACAGGAATAATAACCGCAGCTCTCCAGAGAATCTTGCTGATGGAAGCCTGTCTTACAGGATCCTTATCAATATGCCTGGCAATACGTTTTCTGACATCATACCCCTCAAGAGGCATACACTGAAATGATTCCAGACCATACGAATCGAGATGATAGTTTACATTCCTGTCAGGTTCAAACTGAACATTGCCTTCATGGTTATTAACAAAGCTTCCTATATAATCAAATACAACCTTGTCACCTTTTTCCAGCTTCCCGCATAACTCCTCGACAAACTCCTCAACCATTTTTCTTGCATCACCATACTCCGTTTTTAATGAGTCTGAGATTCTTCCGACAAGAAGTCCGTCGTTATGGTTTAGGTTCCTGTTAAAAGATATCTGCTTTACTGGAGGATAAAACATGCCTGTATTCCTGTCAATGCGTGCAGGTATATAGTTGCCTATGAATCCCCCGAAACCCGGTACAATTACACAGTCATGCCCGAATAATAATTCCCTAATAAAAGTTGTAATATCCACCTTGTATCCCGCTTATTAATACAAAAATAAACAAAATCTTTATAATCATCATTATTAATGTCCTTAAATACAAACTTACCTGCTTAGATCTTCAGTATCGTCCGGTAAGAAATGCGTTAACAATGATTTCCAAAATTTTGGTGTAATCAGATACCCTATTAGTGTAAATCTTCTTCTTTCCCTTCACTCTTTTCAGTCAAAACATTACCTTCGTAATTCTATGATAATTCTGACACAGATGAGAGAAATACAAATGGTTGACCTTAAAGCCCAGTATGAAAAAATCAAGCCGGAAATAGACACTGCCATCAAGTCGGTTCTTAATTCAACAGCTTTCATAAAAGGCCCTGAAATAAAATTATTCGAGAAAGAGTTGCAGGATTATCTTGATATAAAACACGTTATTACATGCGCCAATGGTACCGATGCACTTCAGATTGCCATCATGGGACTCGGATTAAAACCGGGTGATGAAGTTATAACGACCAACTTTACCTTTATTGCAACTGTTGAGGTTGTAGTCCTGCTTGGACTTAAGCTTGTACTTGTCGATCCCTCTCCTGACACTTTTAATATCTCCGTTGATGAGATCAGAAAAGCTATTACACCCAGGACAAAAGCAATTATCCCTGTACATCTCTTTGGCCAATGTGCCGACATGGAAGCGATTATGGAACTTGCCGGAGAACACGATCTTTATGTGATTGAAGATGCCGCACAGGCAACAGGTACCGACTACAGATTCTCAAACAGTCTTGTCAGAAAAGCCGGAACTATTGGTCATATCGGTACAACTTCATTTTTCCCTTCAAAAAACCTGGGATGTTACGGTGATGGAGGTGCAATGTTTACCTGCGATGATGACCTTGCCAGAAAACTCAGGAGTATTGCAAATCATGGTATGAAAGTAAGGTATCACTATGATGACATTGGTGTAAATTCAAGACTTGATTCCATCCAGGCTGCTATCCTGAGAGTTAAACTTAAGTACCTCGATAAGTATAATGCTTTTCGCAGAGCTGTGGCTGATTATTATGATAAAGCATTCACCGCTCATCCCGGAATTACAATTCCCTGCAGAGCAGACTATTCATCTCATATTTTTCATCAGTACACTATCAGGATTAATAATGGAAGCCGGGATGAATTAAAGAAATTCCTTGAAGAAAGAAAGATACCATCAATGATATATTACCCCGGACCGTTACATATGCAGGCCGCTTACAGGTTTCTGGGGTACAAAGAAACTGACTTCCCAGTAACAACGGAATTATGCGGGAAGGTTCTTTCCTTATCGATGCATCCCGATATGGAACAGGAGCAACTTGAATATATTACTGGTAATGTTTTGAAGTTCTTTGATCAATAAATATTATGGAAAAAGAATATTTTGCCCACGAAACAGCTGTTATAGACGACGGTTGCAAGATAGGTAAAGGTACCAGAATATGGCACTTCTCCCATATAATGACAGGGTCGGAAATAGGAGAGAATTGCAATATAGGTCAGAATGTAGTCGTGTCACCCGGAGTAACACTCGGGAAAAATGTAAAAGTACAGAACAATGTTTCCATTTATACCGGTGTAATATGTGAAGATGATGTGTTTCTTGGGCCATCGATGGTTTTTACGAATATTGTCAATCCGAGAAGTGCAGTTGTTCGTAAACATAGTTATATTTCCACTATTGTGGAGAAAGGTGCGTCAATAGGTGCAAATGCCACCATTGTATGTGGGAACAAAATCGGGAAGTATGCATTTATAGGTGCTGGTGCAGTTGTAACAAAGGAAGTTAAGCCTTATGCCCTGGTTATAGGAAATCCCGCAAGACAAACAGGATGGATGAGTGAATTCGGACATAAGCTTCTTTTTGACGGGGAAGGGATTGCTGTCTGCCCCGAAAGTGGTGAAAAATACAAGCTTACAAACGGAAGTGTCTCGAAAATTATTGATTAGTTTTATGCCTCTCAGATAAAATGAATATGAATATAACTCCCAAAAATTTCGGTCTTATTGGTGTAGCAGGGTATATTGCTGTCAGACATCTAAAGGCAATAAAGGACACAGGTAATAATCTGCTGGCAAGTCTCGACAGATTCGACAGCGTTGGTCTGATTGACAACTACTTTCCGCAAAGCGATTTTTTTGTTGAATTTGAAAGGTTCGACAGACATTTTGACAAGCTAAAAAGAACCGGAACAAAAATCAATTATGTAAGTATCTGCTCACCAAACTATCTTCACGATTCCCATATCAGGTTTGCACTCAGACATCATGCAGATGCAATATGTGAAAAACCCATAGTGCTTAATCCCTGGAATGTTGACGCACTGCAGGAGATTGAAAATGAGACCGGAAAAAAGATTTTTACCGTTCTCCAGCTGCGCCTTCATCCTAAAATAAAGGAATTGAGGGAGAAGATTCTGAACAGCCCGAAAGATAAAATTTATGATGTTGATCTGACTTATATTACCAGCAGGGGTAACTGGTATTTTATATCATGGAAAGGTGATATCCAGAAATCAGGCGGAGTGGCAACAAATATCGGCATTCATTTTTTTGATATGCTAAGCTGGATATTCGGCCCTGAAAGAAAAAACATCGTCCACCTTTCCGAACCAAACAAGGCTGCAGGTTATCTTGAACTTGAAAATGCTCGTATAAGATGGTTCCTGAGTCTTGATTTTAATGACATCCCCGACAATCTTAAGCAAAACGGACAGAGGACTTTCAGATCTATAAGAGTTGAAGGGAAAGAAATCGAATTCAGCGAAGGTTTTGCTGATCTGCATACCCTCACTTATAAGGAAATACTTGCAGGAAGAGGCTTCGGGATCGAAGATGCGCGGCGATCAGTCGAAATCGCCTATACTATACGTAACCTGAAACCTGTCGAACCCGGAGGAGATTATCATCCTATGTTAAAAATAAAATAATCAGTTGATTTGCGAGAAATACTTCACTGACAAACTTAAACTATACTTACTGGAGTCTGAAAATGAAAAAGAAAATCCTGGTAACCGGAGGAACAGGCTATATCGGCTCTCACACTTCAGTTGAGCTGATTGAAGAAGGCTTTGATGTTGTAATAATCGACAACCTTCATAATTCGGAGGCTGAGATTGCTGACAGAATTAAAAAAATCACAGGAGTGAAACCCGAACTGGAGGTATTTGATCTTTGTGACTGCGAAAAGCTGGATGAATTCTTCAGGAAATATAATAACATTGAAGCAATAATCCACTTTGCTGCCTATAAAGCAGTTGGAGAATCTGTCAATAAACCTCTCGAATATTACCGAAATAACCTTGTTTCGCTGATAAATCTTCTGGATGCGATGAAAATATTCAGTATTCCCTATATGGTTTTCTCATCTTCATGCACTGTTTACGGTCAACCTGAGAAATTACCTGTCGCTGAAGATTCACCTATGCAACCTGCCACTTCTCCCTACGGAAATACAAAAAAGACCGGTGAAGAGATCATCAGGGATACCGTAGCTCCTACAGAGAGTATTAAAGCAATAAGCCTCAGGTATTTTAATCCCATTGGGGCGCATCCTTCCGCACTTATAGGTGAACTGCCCAGGGGAATTCCTGAAAATCTCGTCCCATATATTACCCAGACAGCCTATGGATTAAGGGATGAACTGAAGGTTTTTGGAGATGATTATGATACACCCGACGGTTCATGCATCAGAGATTATCTCCATGTTGTTGATCTGGCAAAGGCACATGTCGTTTCTGTTAAACGGCTTATCGACGGGAAAAACAAAAAAAAATATGAGATATTTAATCTTGGAACCGGGAAAGGAGTATCTGTCTTGGAAGTGATCAGATCATTTGAAAGGGCTACCGGAATCAGTCTGAAGTACAAAATAACAGGACGAAGGGCAGGAGATATCGAAAAGATATGGGCTGATCCCTCCTATGCCAACAAAGAACTCGGCTGGAAAACCTTAAGCACTCTCGATGATGCAATGAAAACAGCCTGGGAATGGGAAAAGAGTATCAGGAAAAACAAAATAGAATGAATTTTCAAAAAATAATACTTATAACAGGAGGTGCCGGATTTATAGGATCTCATGTTGTACGACGGTTTGTCAATAATTATTCCTCTTATCATATAGTTAATGCCGATAAGCTTACCTATGCCGGTAATCTCGAGAATCTTACCGATATTGAATCAAAAGATAATTACTCATTCGAAAAAATCGATATCGTCGATAAACAGACTGTTCTGAATCTTTTCAGAAAATATAGCTTTGCCGGGATAATACATCTGGCAGCTGAATCACATGTTGACAGATCTATAACCGGACCCGATGAATTTGTTTTTACAAATATTGTGGGGACTGTCAATCTTCTTAATGCTGCCCTGGATAGCTGGAAGCAATCATTTGAGGGAAAACTCTTTTATCATATTTCTACTGATGAGGTGTTCGGATCACTAGGAAAAGAAGGTAAATTCTCAGAAAAAACGCCATATGATCCAAAAAGTCCCTATTCCGCATCCAAAGCAAGCTCCGATCATATGATAAGAGCTTACGGTCATACATTCGGAATTCCAGTTATTCTCTCCAACTGCTCAAATAACTACGGGCCAAACCAGTTTCCGGAAAAGCTTATTCCACTGGCAATCAATAATATTAAAAATAACAAACCTGTACCGGTTTATGGCAGGGGAGAAAATATACGCGACTGGCTTTATGTGGAAGATCATGCCGCAGCTATAGATCTTATTTTCCACCGGGGATCTGCAGGCGAGACATATAATATCGGTGGAAATAATGAATGGAAAAATATTGACCTGATACGTCTTCTCTGTAAGATTATGGACAGAAAACTTGGACGACCAGCCGGGACCTCAGAAAAACTGATAACATTTGTCAAAGACAGACCGGGTCATGACCTGAGATATGCAATCGATTCTTCTAAATTAAAAAGGAAACTGGGATGGTCACCGATTCCGGATTTTGCCGTGGGACTTGAAAAAACCGTTGACTGGTATCTTTCAAACGGGAAATGGCTTGAAAGGGTAATCTCAGGGGATTATGAGAAATACTACGATCAGATGTACTCCGGAAGATAAGAAAATCAGCTATTTATTCTGCCCATACGTTCGATCAGTTCATCACCCATGGCTGATTTCAATTTAATATGCTCCTGAATGGCAGCTACAACACTGTTAGATTCAAACTCACCCCTTACCTGTTCAAAATCACGTTTCTTAACCTCTTCACCTCCATCAATGCCGAAACCTGTCATTGATGAAAGTGTAAATTCTTTTCTTGCATCCTCGTATAGCATCCTGTCAAGGTCAATCACACTTTTTTCCCATCGCTCAACCATCATTATCACATCATCTGCCGTGAATTTATTAACAGACTTTCCTGCCTCTTCCCCTAACCTTTCACAAGCCCAGGTCCATCCCCATTCATAATATTTACTGTGCATATGTCTGAAGGTTTCCTCTACTCCTCCAATAGTATCTATTTTGCCCGATTCTATATCATCCAGAAGAGTATCAACTCTCTGCTGCGGAGTAATCAGGCCGGCCAGATCAACCCATTCACCTGCTCCAATCTCCTGGTCGGGAAGTAACCGCCTCTGCAGTTCTTCATTACTTCTGAATTCAGTTTTTTCAAGTCTTTTAATCAGGGAATTGCCAAGGAACTTGTTTATTCCTGTCTGATAAAGCCATATCCCTCTTTCAAGCGAAGGACCTTTTATCTTCATATTGTTAAAAACATATGAATCAGATACTTCTCCTGATATTGATCTAAGCTTACGAAGAAGGTTTCTGCCTTCAAACATTTTTCTGATAGTATAGGGGCTGAGCAGGTTAAAATTAACCTGATCGATTTTTACGGGATCTTTCCTTCTGTCGCGGAGCGGCCATTTCTGCGCATCTCTTATTGTACCTACACTTCGCAGATTAATGCCCGGAACGAGAATACTTTCATCATTGCTTTCAATAAGATATGAGAATGGCAGGGATGAAGTATCCATATTCTTGTAATGCCTTCCCATCACAAGGGTAAAGGGCCCTATGCGAGCCGGCCACAGAAGATATGAATCGCTGGTGGTCTTGGATCCTCTTTCCATAATGCCCTGATGGATAGGCCCCAGCTTGTACATATGGTTACTCTGATTCGATCCGCTGCCGGCATTCATAAAAGAGAAAATCCCTGCAATAAGAAGTGTTGACTTGTGGTGAGTAACTGTGTAGGGGCCTGCAAAAATTGAGCATGCCTCTCCGTGATACCCCCCGCAGTTGGCAAAGAAGAGTGAGTTTTCAGCAGAATAGTGTTTCCCCAGAACACAACCCTGTCCGATAAAACATTTATCTATGAGAGTTGAGTCGGTAACTATTGACCCGGAGCAGACAATAAAATGTTCCATGATAACACCCGGACCTATAAATACAGGATCTTCTTTACAGCTGTTTACCGATCCTTCATTCAGGCTTATGGCACCCTCAACCTGACTGTGGGGTCCAAACCTTACATTGCGGATATTGCGACAGTTACAAATACTTGATCCCTTACCTATTGTACCGGTAGGGGAATTCAGAGATGCCGAGTAATCATCAACCATCCTCTCAATAATTTTTATAGCCTTGTCACGATGACGGTAGAGAGCCATAATATATGCCTGATGAGCTGAAAGCTGATCCCATATCTTAACTGACCGACCGCCTGTCTCATTCAGTACTGCAACCTCAGTTGCGTTTCCGAATGTTGAAGAACCTTCAGTGTGGATTTTACCGCAATTTTTAATGACAACATCATCCTCAATATTATAGTTCGCAATATAATCGCCTACACTATTGATTGTTATATTCGATCCAATTGTGCAGTTATGGAGGTGAACATTTGAAAGACCACTCCGGATACTTACACCAGACTTATCACAAAAAGAATTATTGAATATCCCGAGCTTTATATCGCCCGAAAAAATAACATTTATGCATCCCGAAGGGTTAAAACCGTCCCTGACCTTTACCTTATTCCAGTTATCACAGGTGCAACCATTTCTTTTTAAGGTGTCAATTTCAGATCCGGATATATCCCGGTAATTTCCTGATGTCTTCATTAATGAATAATTAAGGCTTATTTATTCAACTGTAACTGATTTCGCCAGGTTCCTTGGCTGATCAACATCGCATCCTCTCAAAACAGCAATATGGTACGAAAGCAATTGAAGAGGTATTACTGCAAGCAATCCGGAAAATGCCGGTTTGGTCTCCGGCACCTCAAGCACATAGTCAGCCATCTTTCTTATTATCTCATCACCTTCAGTGACAATGGCAATCACGTTTCCCTTTCTTGCCTTGATTTCCTGTATGTTATTGATTATTTTTTCATAAGTATCTTCCCTGTTTGCAACAACAACAACGGGCATATTTTCATCAATCAGGGCAATCGGCCCGTGTTTCATTTCAGCTGCCGGGTATCCCTCAGCATGGATGTATGAAATTTCTTTAAGTTTCAGAGCCCCCTCAAGTGCAACAGGGAAAAGATATCCTCTCCCCAGGTAGAGGGCATTATGTGTATCCTGATATTTTTTTGCCAGTTCGAGAGCCTGATCATTTACCATGAGGCTTTTTTCGATTTTATCAGGTATTGATACCAGTTCGGCAATGAGCTCTTTATAGGCTTCAGCTGTCAGGATTCCTTTCCGGTAGCCTATCTCAAAAGCCATCATTGCCAGAACTGTAATCTGCGTTGTAAAGGCCTTTGTGGATGCCACACCTATTTCAGGACCGGCATGAGTATAAACTCCGGCATCAGTTTCCCGGGGTATACTACTCCCTACAACATTGCATATTCCAATGACCTTAGCTCCTTTTTCCTTTGCCAGTTTAACGGCAGCAAGAGTATCGGCCGTTTCTCCGCTCTGGCTTATTGCAATTACAATATCCTCTTTTTTGATTATCGGATCCCTGTAGCGAAACTCCGAGGCATATTCAACCTCAACCGGTGTTCTTGTATATTCCTCAAAAAGATATTCCCCCAGCAGACCTGCATGCCATGAAGTTCCACATGCAATAATGATTATTCGTTCTGCCTTAGCCATTGTTTCCAGAACGCTATGAAGCCCTCCAAGCCTTACGCCGGAATAATCAGGTAATACTCTTCCTCTGAAAGTATCATGAATTGCTCTGGGCTGTTCAAATATTTCTTTTAGCATGAAATGTGGGAAACCTTCTTTGTCTATTTCACCTATCTTGAGGTCCAGTTCTTTTACAACAGGTTCTATTTCTTCAACACGAAGGGTTTTAAGCATCAACTCATCCTTTCTGATCACAGCCATATCATCATCATTAAGATAGATTACTCGCTGGGTATGTTCCACAATAGGTGTTGCATCAGAAGCTATGAAATTTTCACCGTCACCTACTCCTATAACAATAGGACTTCCTTTCTTTGCAGCAAAGAGCTTATCAGCTTCCTGAGTGCATATTATTACCAGTCCGTAAGCTCCTTCAACCCTGTTCAGTGCAAGAGTAATTGCCTGTTCTGCAGTCAGATCACCTTCAAGATAAAGATGTTCAATAAGATTGACCAGCACCTCGGTATCAGTCTGGCTGTTGAATTGTATCCCCCTGTTTTGAAGATGTTGTTTCAGACGTGCATAATTCTCAATTATACCGTTATGCACAACAATAAAATTGCCTTTGTATGAAACCTGCGGATGTGCATTCAGTTCGTTAGGTTCACCATGAGTTGCCCACCTGGTATGACCCATTCCTATGGTGCCATCAAAACCCGATTTGTTAACCATCACTTCCAGATCTTTCACCCTTCCCTTACATTTATAGATCTGTGTGTCGCCATTTACTATTGCCAGTCCGGCAGAATCATACCCGCGATACTCAAGACGCTTAAGACCATTCAGTATTATTTCACGGGCAGGCCTGGTGCCAATATAACCAACAATTCCGCACATAAAGAAAAAATTTTTAGAACATTAGCTATGAAAGTTAATAAATTGGTTCACAAAAACTAGAACCTTGTATAAGTAAATTCAAATTCCACCCTATCATTGGTGTTGTTAGCTTTGAGAATAACATTTTTTGTTGCACCTGAAGGAAGAATCATATTCAATTCAGGTACTATATTATCAGAGGCATCCTCCAGGTAACTCTGCATAAATGCCGCTACATTGAACTTATAAATATTATTGATGCTGTCCAGCGCGCCTCCAAAAAACGACCTGCTGATATAATAATCAGGAACAATATATTGAAGACCATCACTTGTTTTATATGAGAGGAGAATCTGAGAAGGGACTGTTGAAGCCTTATAAATTTCATTATCAAAATGAATCGGGAAAGTAAATATGGCTTTATTAACGGCTAATCCGGAGAAAGAAGGATCCTGCTTAATGGTTTCAAGGCCGGGAAATGAAAACGTTGTATATACTCCATTAAGAGCCTGAAGATATGAAAGCGTATCTCTGAATCCGTCGTTGATATGATTTATCATTTTAGCCGGATCGGCAACTTCAAAATCGTGTTCAAACCTGTTGTACCTGGCATTTCCGGCAACAGCATCCAGAATGAAATAGTATTGTTTCTGAACATCCAGCTCATTATGATAATATAATATGAAATAATTGCTATAATAACCCGCTGAGGATGAGGGAGCAAGCTGCAAAGTAAGAAGAAGAGGCTCGGTGCCAGAAGAAATCCTGAAATATAGTCCCTTAAAATAAGATCTGAAATCAGGAACTGAATTACTGTGAAATAGTTTTGAAGTATCACGCAGAAGATATTCCCCAAATTCAACAGGTATGTTTAGCTCAATATCGTTAATTGTGTCGGCCTGAAGTTCGGGCAGAATAATTTCCGCAACATCATATCCTGTAAGAAGTACAGGTTTGTTAGAATAATATGTGGAATCAACATGAAGAAACTCCGCAATCTCTGAAATTTTAAGGATCTGTTCCGATTGAACATCACCTCTGACTTCAAGGAAACTCAGAAACAATTTTATGGAATCAACAGTATAGGATTCGGTATCCCAGCGCCGGCCCAGCCTGATTTGAGTAACGAAATCAGCCGATGTCATCCCGAAATACGGATCATAAATACTGCCAAGATAAGATATTGATGCATTACCGGATTGTACAGTACTATCGTAGCGTGTGTAAGAAAAAACACTTATTGTATCAGTAGATCCTAATGTAACAAAATCACCCCCGGGAAGAATCTTTGATCCTATAAGGGTTGGCCCTTCCTCACAGGAACTGGTAAATAAAATAATGGCAGCAATAACTACCGTGCTAAATATTTTTGAAAGATGAAAAATAACAGAATTGAATCTGGAGACAGGTATGTTATTATGAAAGTATTTCGTCATAAAAATTGTTATAGGCATCAATATATTCGGAATCATTACGGTAAGTAAGAACAGGCTTATTTATTGTTTTAATATAATTACTCAATTCCTCATTGATCTTTTCACTTCCGATTATTATTCCGTCAGAATATTTGATTGCCAGTTTTGAAACATTTATAAAGTCAGGCTTCTTAACCAGCTTAAGGCTATCCCCGTCTATTCCGTCGTACCGGAGTTTGTCCGTGAATGTTGATCTAAACGGTGTTTTAAAATCATTATTGTAAATGGAATAAATAATTTTATGATTATGGAATAGTGGGTCATCGCTGAAAATATTCTTTAAGTAAACAGGAACCAGTGCGGACATCCAGCCATGACAATGAACAATATCCGGAGGCCAGCGAAGCTTCTTAACCGTTTCTATCACGCCACGCGCAAAAAACAGAGCTCTTTCATCATTGTCTTCAAATTCCTTGCCGGATGCATCACTAACGGTAAACTTTCTCTGGAAATAATCATCATTGTCAATAAAATATACCTGCATCCTTGCTGATTGTATCGAAGCTACTTTGATAATCAGCGGATGATCCGTATCATCAATGATCAGGTTCATACCGGAAAGACGGATCACCTCATGGAGCTGGTTTCTTCTTTCATTAATACACCCATAACGGGGCATAAAAGTACGGATTTCCTTCCCCTTTTCCTGTATGCCCTGAGGGAGATATCTTCCTATTTTAGATAATCTGGTTTCCCCTAAATATGGAGTGATCTCCTGTGAAATAAACAATACCTTCCTGCTTTCCATATACCTGCCGGGATATCCCTTCTGATTTTAAGGTGCAAAGATAACAAAAAATAATGATATTTTATAAATTATTGACTCCTCCCCCTTTGAGGATCAGACACTGTATAATGGTTTTAATAAATTAATTATATTACGTTTGTACAATAAGCAAGCCTCATCATGAAGGTAATAAGTACAGTAAAACGACTGCAAAACCGGATTAATAAACTGAAGCTCAATCCGGTTGGGCTCGTGCCAACAATGGGGGCTCTTCATAAAGGACATCTCTCGCTTGTCAGAAATGCAATCACTGAGTGTCAGCTTGTCGTGATAAGTATATATGTGAATCCCACACAGTTTAACGATCCCGGAGATTTGCATAATTACCCTAGGTCACCTGGCGAAGATTTGCGCCTTCTCAGGGAAATACTGAGGGAAAATGATCTGGTTTTCACTCCTGATGACAAAGAGCTATATCCGGAGGAAGATACACAGATCTTCGATTTCGGAAATCTCGATAAAATTATGGAAGGATTGCACAGACCAGGTCATTTCAACGGTGTGGCACAAGTTGTCAGCAGATTGTTTGAGATTATCCGTCCCGATATTGCCTACTTTGGATTGAAGGATTTTCAGCAACTGGCTGTTATTAAAAAACTGGTTAGTCAGACAGGTAATAAAGTCAGGATAACCGGGAATCCGATCATACGTGAGGAAGATGGCCTTGCAATGAGCAGCAGGAACTGGCTTCTCGAACCCGCGATCAGGAAAAACGCAGGTATAATATACAGTACCATCTCTGCTGCCTCGAAAATGATATCCGGTTATGAAATTAATCAGATTAAAGAGTTTGTCATAAAGACTATTAATCAATACCCCGGTTTCAATGTTGAATATTTCGATATTGTAGATGATACAGATCTTCTTCCTGTCAGCACCCGTGACGAAATGAAAAAGGGTAAACGGTACTTTGGATGCATCGCTGTGAAAGCAGGAAGAATAAGACTTATTGATAATATTGAAATTCCATTGTTATGATTAAAAAGGATAATTAACTTTGCACCTTAGATAAAACCAAACGGTTATTACAAAATGATTATTGAGGTACTGAAATCAAAAATCCACAGGGTATCTGTTACAGATTCAAATCTAAACTATATAGGAAGTATTACCATCGACATGGATCTGATAGATGCTGCCAATATTATTGAAAACGAAAAGGTACAGGTTTTAAACTTGAACAATGGTGAGCGATTCGAAACCTACGTTATTAAAGGAGAAAGGGGATCAGGTCAGATTTGTCTGAACGGAGCAGCCGCCCGTAAAGTGCTGGTGGGAGATATCCTGTTAATTATGTCATATGCTTCAATGGACATGGAGGAGGCCAGATCATTCAAACCAGTAATTATTTTCCCCGATACAAAAACAAATAAACTGACCTGAACTTGAGAAAAGGTATTTTACAAACTCTGAAATTTCTCTCTTTTCTTGCAGTAGGAATCATTCTTTTGTGGCTTGCTTTCCGTAATATAAACGTTAAAAGTCTTTCTGATGGTCTGAAAGAGGCCAATTATGCATGGCTTATACTCTCTCTGGTATTTTCAATTTTTGCATACATGAGCAGATCCCGACGCTGGATTTTACTTATAAAGCCACTCGGATACAGTCCGTCATTTAAAAACACCTTCTGCGCTGTGATGACAGGCTACCTGGCAAACCTTGCATTGCCAAGAATAGGGGAATTGACCCGCTGTGTGGCACTCGGGAAAAAAGAAAAGATACCTGTGGACCAATTATTCGGAACTGTCGTTCTTGAGCGAACCATTGACTTTTTTTCCCTGATGATCATCATGATAATAATGCTCTTCTTCAGTGGTGAGGCCATCACACAGTTCCTTAAAGAAAGTATTTTTATTCCGCTTCAGGAAAAAGTATTCTCACTCTTTGGATTTACCTGGGTAACATGGCTGGCACTGATTTTATTCTCGGTAATAATATTATTTCTCCTTATCAGATACCGTAAGAAACTCCGAAAGATCCGGCTGATGGCAAAAATGTTCGACCTCGCAAGAGGTATTATTAACGGTCTAAAAACAATCACCAATCTGAATAGAAAACGCGAGTTTATTTTCCATACTGTTTTTATCTGGATCAATTATACCCTTATGACCTGGGTTGTTGTATTTGCAATCGAAAGTACTTCACATATTACTCTCGGAGAAAGTGTCTTTCTCCTTGTCATTGGCGGCCTTGCAATGTCTGCACCTGTTCAGAGCGGACTGGGAGCATTTCACTATATTATCTCACGCGGACTTGCTTTTGTTGAAAAAATAAATATTGAGGATGGTCTGGTTTATGCAATCCTTGCCCATGAATCACAGTTACTGTTTGTGACAATAGTCGGTACAATTTCATTTTTTATTATATTTCGGAAACACTCTTCACCTCCTCCTTCCCCTTAATATAAAAGCCCCCCTTCAGGGGGGTTGGGGGGCAAAAACTAACAACCAGGGGGGTTGGGGGGCAAAAACTAACAACCAGGGGGTTGACGGTAAAACTAATCACAAATGAGGTTGGAGACGTAACAAATTTTATTATGGCCAAAAGCAGAACAATCTTTGTATGCCAGAATTGCGGAGCTGAATCCCCGAAATGGATAGGCCACTGCCCATCATGCAAAGAATGGAATACATATCATGAAGAAATTATCTCTGTAGCTCCACTCCGGGATGAGGTGTCATTTATGACAAACCAGGTAAAGAGGAAACCCGAATTGCTTGATAACATAAATGCTAATGAATTTGACCGTTTAAAAACAGGACTTCATGAACTTGACAGGCTGCTTGGAGGAGGCATGGTTGCCGGTTCATTAATCTTGGTGGGGGGTGAACCGGGAGTTGGTAAATCAACTCTTGCACTCCAGCTTGCACTTGCACTAAAAGAAAAAAAAATTTTGTATGTCTCGGGTGAAGAGAGTGATGAACAGATCAGCCTGAGAGCCAGAAGACTAAAAAATAAGAATCCGTTATGCTATATATTGAGTGAAACCGAACTTGAAAACATACTGATCGAAGCTGAAAACCTGAAACCGGGATTGATCATTATTGATTCCATCCAAACAATCCGGACAAATCTGATTGAGTCTTCTGCAGGTTCTGTTTCCCAGGTAAGAGAGAGTACTGCCCGGCTGTTGAAATATTCAAAAATAACCGGAATACCTGTTTTTCTGATAGGCCATATAACAAAAGACGGCTCCCTTGCAGGTCCCAAAGTGCTCGAACATATAGTTGATGTTGTTCTCTACTTCGAGGGTGATAACAACTATGTTTACAGGATACTCAGATGCGTGAAAAACAGATTTGGTTCAACATCTGAACTGGGGATATTTGAAATGCAGGAAACAGGCCTCAGGGAAGTTGCCAATCCCTCTGAAATGTTTATCAACCAGCATGATGAGCCTCTGAGTGGAATCACTATTGCTGCTACCATTGATGGTCTGAGACCCTTTCTCATTGAAACTCAGGCTCTGGTAAGCAGTGCTGTTTACGGAACACCTCAGAGAAGCTCCACGGGTTTCGATATACGCCGGCTTAACATGCTGCTGGCTGTTCTCGAGAAAAGAGCTGGATTCAAACTCGGAATCAAAGATGTCTTTCTTAATATTGCCGGAGGGATAAAAGTAAACGATCCTGCCATCGACCTTGCCATAGTAAGTTCGGTCCTTTCTTCTAATCTTGACATCCCTGTCGGCAGGGAAGTATGTTTTTCCGGGGAAACAGGTCTTTCGGGAGAAATAAGGCCTGTCTCAAGGATAGAGCAAAGGATCAGGGAGGCTTCAAAAATGGGATTCAGAAAAATATATATCTCCAAATATCACAGAAATATCCCGGCAAAAGAATCAGGTATTGAAATAGTGCCTGTAGGTAAAATTGAAAACCTTGTACGATTTTTATTCAGCTGAAAGAAGCCGTTCCATACCACAATCCTGCACCCAGTATTACCAGCCGAAGCTTTCTTCGACCTCCGACTTCGACGGACATAGTCCGCTACGTCGGACGAAGTCCGTAGCTTTAGCAAAGGAGGTAGCGAAGGCTGGCACCCATCACCCGTTCTTTTTAATATCTTTCATTGAAATAATTATCCTGCCTCAGATTTTCTCTTTTAGCCTTCGCACAATCCAGCTCAATATTAAAATTTGGAGGTCGCTCAAACTCGTCTGTTTCCATTATTCCGAACTCGGGATCGGCATATACTTTCTTCAGGAATATGGCAAATATCGGCAGGGCCATGCTAGCTCCCTGTCCTTCACCAAGTGTTTCAAAATGAATTGCCTGGTCTTCCCAGCCGCTCCATACACCACCTACAAGATTCGGAGTAATTCCCATAAACCAGCCATTGGAATGATTCTGTGTTGTCCCGGTTTTACCGCCAACCTGGTTCATAAGGTTATAAGGTTCAATACGTAATCTCCGTCCGGTTCCTGTTAAAACATTATTCTGCAGCAGGTGAAGCATAAGGTATGCCTGCTCTTCACTTAAGACCTCTTCAATTTTTGGTGTGAACCGGGAAATGGTGTTACTGTTCTTATCGTCAATCCGGGTTACATACATAGGTTTTGTATATACACCTTTGTTTGCATATGTGCCATAGGCACCCACCATCTCTTCAAGCTTTAAATCAGATGTTCCTAAAAAAATCGAATAGACCGGATCGATAAAACTTCTTATTCCCATCCTGTGCATAAGGTCAACTACTGTAGCTGGTCTGAATTGTTCCATCAACCATGCTGAAATATAATTTTCCGACTGGGCTAATCCCCATTTTAAGGTAACCATCTTCCCATGATATTCTCTTGGACCTGAACTTCTTGGTGTCCATGGAATTGAGTCGCCAATATCAAATGAACGGGGAATATTCTCCACCTCATAACATGGAGAGTATCCGTTCTGAATGGCAACGGTGTATAAGAATGGCTTTATCGTGCTTCCTACCTGTTTTTTCTGCTGGGTAACCGCATCCCATTTAAAGTACCTGAAATCCGGTCCGCCCACATAGGCTTTAACATTTCCGTTTTCGGGATCTTCAACTATGAACGATGATCTTATAAAGTATTTATAGTACTTAATTGAATCGAGTGGCGTCATTATGGTATCAATTTCACCCCTCCATGAAAAGACCGTCATCTCAACCGGTGTGTTAAAGGTAAGCATTATGGAATCTTCAGGAACGTCATTTACTTTCATCAGATAGTATCTGTCGCTCTGTCTGACTGAATTCATTATCAATTCATCTATCTCACTCTTTGTCAGATCGTCTGAATAGGGAGGATTCCTGAATGATTCTGCCCGTTTGTAAAAATCAGGCTGAACCTTATTCGACAGATGTTCGACAACAGCTTCTTCCGCGTATTGCTGCATCCTGGAATTTATGGTGGTGTAGATTTTTAGTCCATCCTTGTAAAGATCATAATTGGAACCGTCAGGCTTGTGGTTTTTATTACACCAGCCGTAGAGAGGATTGTTTTCCCATTCCCATAAGGCATCATCATAAGATGCCTGTGTTATATAACTGTCGCGGTTAGGTTCAGGTTTTCTCATGGTGTTCCTGATATACTCCCGCAAGTATGTGGCAAGCCCGGTATTATGATCCTCAACCTTGAAATCCAGTTCAATAGGCAACATCTTTACAGAATCGGCAATATCCTTGTTGAGATATCCGTATTTTGCCATCTGAGATAAAACTATATTTCGCCTCTGAAGCATCAGGTCATAATTTCTGACCGGATTATACCGCGTTGAGGCTTTGAGCATTCCTATAATTACTGCTGATTGTTCAATATTAAGCGAGTCGGGTGTTTTATTGAAATAGACTTTGGCCGCTGAACGAATCCCTATTGCATTATAGCTGAAATCAAACTTATTAAGATACATTGTAATGATCTCTTCCTTGGTGTAACTTTTTTCAAGTTTCACTGCGGTCTGCCATTCCTTGAATTTAGAAATACCCAGTTTTATTTTTCTGACTATAGCTGAGGATCTTGTAGTGTCCCTGGGATAAAGCTGTTTAGCCAGCTGCTGTGTAATCGTACTGCCCCCACCGGTGTTCTGTCTTAAAACAATTGTACGTATAATTGCCCTCGCCAGGCCCCGTATATCGATTCCCGAATGTCTGTAATACCTGATATCTTCTGTGGCAATCAGTGCCTCAATAAGATATGGCGATAATTCTTTATATTCCGTCCATGTTCTGTTCTCAATACTAATCTTACCCAGAAGGATACCATCCTCTGAATAGACTTCGGCTGCCAGGCTATATTCAGGATTTTCAAGCTCGCTGAAGGACGGCATAGGACCCAACGCACCTCTCGAAATCAGAATAAACAGAATGATCACAACTAATATTGGCAGAGAAAAGATCGACCAGAACCAGATCAGGTACTTTCTGTTTTTATTATCGCCATTCATAACCATACGGTGTTTGCGTCAAAAATAATAATTAAAAAAGAATCTTAACAGTTTATTTTGAAGTTTGGTACCTAAATGATTTACTTTGTCGTGTTTTAAAAATACAAAACCTGTTCTGATATGATCGAAAATCTTGTAATTGTTGAATCTCCGGCAAAGGCAAAAACCATTGAGAAGTTTCTTGGAAAAGATTTCCGTGTTATATCAAGCTTTGGACATATCAGGGACTTGTCCAAAAAAAATCTCGGGATAGATATTGAGAAAAATTTTACTCCATATTATGAGATTCCCAAAGAAAAAGCAAAAGTAGTTAGTGAATTGCGCAAGGCAGCTGCTTCTGCAGGGACTATCTGGATTGCTTCAGATGAAGATCGTGAAGGGGAAGCAATTGCCTGGCATCTTGCATGTGTACTGAATCTCGATCTTTCCAAAACCAAAAGGATTGTATTCCATGAGATTACTAAAGAAGCTATTGCCCAGGCATTAGACAATCCACGACAGGTTGATATGAATCTGGTTAATGCCCAGCAGGCACGTCGTATCCTTGACCGCCTGGTTGGTTTTGAGATCTCCCCTGTGCTCTGGAAAAAAGTACAGCCGGCTCTGTCAGCCGGCAGAGTCCAGTCGGTCGCTGTCAGGCTGATCGTTGAGAGGGAACGTGAAATTATTTCCTTCAAAACTGAGTCGTCATTCAGAATAAATGCTGTTTTCAATACCGATCGGTTAAATGGTAAAAACTTCCTGATCAGAGCAGAAGCTTCAAAAAGGTTTCCAGGCGAAAAAGAAGCAAAGGAATTCCTTGAACTGTGTGATGGTGCTGAATTCAAAATTGCCGGTATAAGTATTAAACCGGGAACAAGGTCACCGGCTCCTCCGTTTACTACTTCCACTCTTCAGCAGGAAGCTTACCGCAAACTTGGCTTTTCAGTAGCTCAGACAATGGCTGTTGCACAGAAGCTTTATGAAGCAGGTAAGATAACATATATGAGAACCGACTCAACTAATCTCTCGAAGCTGGCTCTTGCCCAATCACGCAAAACTATAATTTCCGGATTCGGAGAAAAATATTCGCGAACCCGGCAGTTCAGGACACGGTCGAAGGGAGCTCAGGAGGCTCATGAAGCCATACGACCTACATATCCCAATATTGTTACTATTGACGGAAACCAGAATGAGAAAAAACTGTATGAACTTATCTGGAAAAGAACAATCGCTTCACAAATGTCTGATGCGGAAGTTGAAAAAACAACCATTTCAATTGAAATGAATAATTCTCCCGTCATTTTTACTGCCAGTGGCGAGGTTGTGAAATTTGACGGATTCCTTAAGGTGTATACTGAATCAACTGACTTGGAAAACGGAGATGAGGAAAAAAGCATTATTCCTCCTGTCACACAGGGCATGCTCCTGTACTATGATAACATTGCAGCCACGCAGAAGTACACCACTCCGCCACCACGATATACAGAAGCAAGCCTGGTGAAAAAGCTTGAAGAGCTTGGCATAGGGAGGCCTTCCACATATGCCCCCACAATATCAACCATTCAGAACCGCGGCTATGTGATGCGGCAAGACCGTCAGGGAGAAAAACGACCTGCAAAGGTGTTAACTCTTTCAAGGGGAAGAATTACTTCATCTTCAAAAACAGAGATTGCAGGAAAAGAAAAGTCGAAGCTTTTCCCACAGAATATCGGAATGATCGTAAATGATTTTCTCAACGAAAACTTCTCAGAAATCGTTGACTATCATTTCACTGCTGAAGTTGAGGAGCAGTTTGACGAGATTGCCGTTGGTAATCTTAAATGGACAGGCATGCTCGATAACTTCTATAAACCGTTTCATAAAACAGTCGAAAATACACTTGAGAAAAAAGACAGAAGAACCGGAACAAGGTACCTGGGAAATCATCCGGAAACAGGAGAACCTGTGTCAGTCAGAATGGGAAGATTTGGTCCGGTTGCACAAATAGGAGATGCGAGTGATGGAAATAAGCCAAGGTTCGCAAGTCTTACAAAGAACCTGTTACTGGAAACAATAACTCTCGAAGAAGCATTAAACCTTTTCCGTCTGCCACGTACAATCGGGGAATACCAGGGAGATGAAATGATTACGGGAATCGGGAAATTCGGGCCTTACATAAGGCACAGGGGTAAATTCTATTCAATGAAAAAAGGAGTTGATGATCCCTACTCAATAACCGCCGAAAGGAGTATTGAAATAATAAATGAAAAAAACGAAAACGACAAAAAGAAAATCATAAAGGACTTCGGTGATATAAAGGTTCTGAAAGGAAGGTATGGCCCATATCTGGTTAAAGGGAATCAGAATTACAGACTGCCTAAAGGTACGGAAGCTGACAAGCTGACAGAAGATGATTGTATTAAGATAATAAATAAAAATAATAAATCCAAAAAAAGCGCCTGAAAAAGATCATGTTAGACTTGAATGACTATTTTAATCCCATAAGCATTGAGAGTTGTGTTTTCAGAAACCTGATAGGAAATGCTGGTTTCCCTCATAATATCACTGTACACACAGAGAATATCTCCGTGGAGGAGACTGAAAAATACAAGATTGCGATATTGGGAGTACCGGAGGGACGCAACTCTCCGAACAAGGGATCAGCCAAAAGCCCTGACGCCATAAGGGAACAGCTTTATAATCTGGCAAAAATTCCGGGAAAAACCACAATGATCGATCTTGGAAACATGAAGCAGGGCATTACTTTTAGCGATACCCTGGCAGGCTTAACAGATATCCTCTGTATCCTTATGGGAAAGAATGTATTCCCAGTTATTTTAGGTGGGACCAGTGCTCTTGTTACTGCAGTCGACAGGTCTCTTTCGTCTATGAAGACCAGGTATACTCTTATTACAGTTGATCCCAGAATAGACTTCAGCAACGAACGAAAAGAACCCGATTCATTGAATTATCTGAACAATATTGTAAATAACAGCAACAGTACTTTCGAACACTATATTAATATTGGCTATCAGACCTATCTGAATGATCAGCAAGTACTTAACAGATTTCATCAGCAGAAAGCCGAGCTTGTGAGAATAGGCGATGCCCGTCAGGCGATTCATCTTATGGAACCTCTTTTCAGAGATTCAAATGCTGCTGTTTTTGATATTTCGGCAGTAAGACAATCAGATGCTCCGGGAACTGCACTCCCCTCCCCAAACGGTTTCTATGGAGAGGAGATATGCCTTCTGGCAAGATATGCCGGTATATCTGACAACCTTAAAGTTTTCGGATTATTTGATGTAAATCCGGAATTTGACACCCGAAACCTGACATCAGGTCTGGCCGCTCAGATAATCTGGTTTTTTCTTGAAGGTTTTTCACAAAAACAATATGAGACACCTGTCCTTAGCAACAGTAAATCAGGTCGTTTTATTAAATATCATGTCAAAGTTACCGGTCTCGAAGATGACCTGATCTTTGTAAAAAGCAACCTGACAGAAAGATGGTGGATTGAAATACCAGCAGATAAAGGCAGTAAAAAGTATTTTGCCTGTTCGTATGAGGATTATCTGAAAGCTAACAGAAATGAAGTGCCAGATCGCTGGGTAAAAGCATCTAACAGATTAAAATAGCGACCTCCCCAATAATTTACCCTTCATCCCGTTTAATATTATGTATATCATATGAACCTGGTATGCTTATCAAAAGGGATACTGAAGATTATAAATATATGACTGCAAATTTGTTTGCTTTTAAGATTTTTATTTATTTTACAGGGTCAATAAAAGGACGTTACAGTACTATTTTGAAGAAGTGAAAAAACTAAATATCACATTTCTTTTTATTGTTTTGATATTGCAACCGGTCTCATCACAGCAAGATCCTTTGTCGAGCTATTATATGTACAACACTCTAACCTATAATCCAGGAGTGGCCGGCACTTCAGGACTTATATGTGCAACTGCTATTACGAGGCAACAATGGATCGGATTTGATGGAGCTCCTTCAACAACATTATTTAACATAAGCGCTCCGGTAACACTGTTCAAAATAAGAAGCGGTGTTGGTTTACTTGTTGAAAGCGATAACATTGGTTTTGATAAAGATATAAATCTTTCTGCCACCTATTCTTTCCTGGCAGAACTGGGACAGGGTAAACTGGGAATAGGAGTAAGTGCGGGGATGCTGAATAAGACACTTGATCCAAGCTGGGAAATACCGACTGGAGATGTCCATATTCCGCCTTCAGGAGATCCGCTTATTCCTGAAAATAAAGAAAGTTACGTTGCATTCGATGCCTCATTTGGCCTCTTTTACACAACCGATAAATATTATGCGGCTGTATCAGCAACACACATTAATCAACCTAAAATAAAGTTCTCAAAAGGGCTTCCTTATGTCAGCAGACATTATTATGCCACAGCAGGATATAAAATACAGTTACCTAACCCATCCCTTGAATTAATGCCATCTTTATTTGCTTTCAGCGATGGAAAAGTATCTCAATTTACAGTAACTTCTTTATTGCAATACAATAAAAAAGTATGGGGTGGCGTTTCATACAGAGCCGGAGATGCTCTGATAGGCATTGTAGGGTTTGAATTATATAATAGTCTCCGGATAGGTTACGCTTATGATTTCCCTATGTCGGACATCAGAAAGAATACCAGCGGATCGCATGAATTTATGGTGAACTATTGTTTTGATATAAGCTTGGGTAAAAGCCCGATGAAATATAAAAGTATCAGATTTTTATGATTTATGGAAAAAAATAATTTAACTTGCAGTTTAAATTTTTTAGAATTATGAAAAAGGCAATCTTATCTTCTCTAATAATAATAATCTTATTAAGTGGTTGTCGCTCTTCAAATACTGGAGAGCTTACAGGAATTCCGGGAAGAAAGAAGTTCTTTGAACCGGAGCCACTTGAGATGGCATTCATCCCTGCCGGTAATTTTATGATGGGTCCCAGCGACGAGGATGCAGTATTTGCGCTTAACAGCATCTCAAAATCCGTTACTGTTGAAGCATTCTGGATGGACCAGACAGAAATGACCAATAACAAGTACCGTCAGTTTGTATACTATGTTCGTGATTCCATTCTCAGAACAAAGCTTGGTGAGGCAGGTATTCCGGATCGCGAGTATTTCGTTGTTGACGATGACGGGAATATTATCGACCCAAACGTTATTAACTGGGAAGAAAAAATCGACCCGCGAGAAGAAACCACCCAGTCTATTATTGAAGAAATGTACTATCCGCCTGAGGAGAGATTTAGCGGTAGAAAGCAAACTGATATCAGAAAGCTCAACTATTCGTATTACTGGGTTGATTATCAGCAAGCTGCGAAAGCAAGGTATATTTATGACTATGAGAACAACACCGGCAGATATGAAGGACAGGTAACTAACCTCGACGGATCACGCACGGATGTAAAGGACCGTTCCTCATACATTAAACATAATATCATTAATGTTTATCCTGATACTCTTTGCTGGATCAGGGATTATACCTATTCATTCAATGATCCGCAAGCATCCCTTTATTTCTGGCATCCTTCATTCGATGATTACCCGGTTGTAGGTGTTTCATGGGTGCAGGCAAATGCATTCAGCATCTGGAGGACTGATTACATGAATACCGCTCTCAGAAAGAACGGAATTGCAGATGTACAGAGCTACAGACTGCCTCTTGAAACTGAATGGGAGTATGCCGCAAGAGGAGGCCTTGATCTTTCCATGTATCCATGGGGAGGCCCATATACCCGTAATTACGAAGGTTGCTTCCTTGCCAACTTTAAACCTTTACGTGGTAATTATATCGACGACGGAACAGTATATACCGCCAAAGTAGGTTCATATGAACCAAATGAATACGGATTGTTTGATATATCAGGAAATGTTGCCGAATGGACATTAGGCGCTTATCATCCTTCTGCATACATCTTCCAGCACGATCTTAATCCCAACTATGAATACAATGCAACACCACAGGATCCGCCTGTCATGAAACGTAAAGTTATAAGAGGAGGTTCCTGGAAGGATATTGCCTATTTCCTTCAGACTAGTTCAAGAGATTATGAATATCAGGATTCAACAAAATCATATGTTGGATTCCGCAATGTAAGATCCTATATCGGTGTAAATTAATAATTGAAATAACCCTAAAAACAATCAGGTATATGAGCCTAGCAGAAATAGTACAAAGCAGCGGATGGAAGAGCTTTATGGCTAAACTTTACGGTTTAGGTGCTTCTGTCGTTATTATTGGTGCTTTATTTAAAATACAGCACTGGCCATTGGCCGGGACCATGCTTTCTATTGGTCTTTTCACCGAATCAATCATCTTCTTCTTCTCAGCCTTTGAGCCGTTACATGAAGAGGTTGACTGGTCTCTGGTTTATCCTGAACTTGCAGGTATTCCCGACGAGGAACCAGGAGCTATTGGATCTTATGGAGACAAGTACCGAGGCGCTGTTGGCGGAGGTGGAGGAGGCGGATCTGTAGCTCTGGCAAAATTTGATGAAATGCTCGAGAAAGCTGAAATTACTCCCGAACTGTTCCAGAAGCTTGGTGTAGGAATGAAAAAACTGAGTGAATCAACATCCAATATTTCCGCAATGGGCGATGTGTCCTCAGCTTCCGCTAAGTATATGAATACAATCCAGGCAGCTGATGAATCACTCAACAAACTAACAGATAGCTACCGGGAAACCACTAGAGTGATAAATGAGACAGGCTCTACTTATCGCAACATGGCTGATTCATTCTCGGTTATTGAAGCAGGAGGAAAATCCTATCAGGAACAACTGGAAACACTTAATAAAAACCTTTCAGCTCTGAACGCAGTTTATGAGCTACAGCACAAAGGAGCTGATGAACACCTGAAAGAATCCGATGTGCTGTTCAAAGGGATTCAGGAACTTGTTAAAGACCTTTCCGAATCAGCAACTGACGCACAGAAATACCGCGACCAGATGTCAAAACTTAGCGATAACCTGTCAGCATTGAATAACATTTACGGGAATATGCTTGCTGCAATGAATGTAAAATAACGTGACATTTTTTTTACCCAACTAAACAACCTGTAAAATGGCTCACGAAAGGCTGTCACCACGGCAAAAAATGATCGGTATGATGTACTTGATACTTACTGCTATGCTTGCACTTAACGTATCAAAAGACGCCGTTGAAGCATTTAAAAAAGTAGACAATAGTCTTACTCAGACTATTGCAAACTATGTCATTAAGAATAACCTTATATACAGTGAGTTTGATAGAGCTGCTGCTGAAAATCCAACTAAGGCCCTGAAATTTAAGACAGCTGCCTATGAGGTAAAAACCCGTGCTGACGAAACATTCAATTATATTCAGGAACTTAAAATAGAAATAATAACTAAGACCGAACCCCCAGGAACTGACGCGGTTAAAGGGAATGAAGTAATTATTGATAATGTTAAGAGAATTGACCAGAATAATGTGCCTTCCGAAATTCTGATAGGAGCAAACGAAAACGGTAAAGCCTATGAGGTAAAAGCACTTTTAAACGACTATCGTGAATTCCTTGTTACAACCCTGAACGGAGAAAATATAGCTGCTGAAGAGGCTCTCAGAAAAAGTCTTAATACTGATGATGGAAGAGATCCCGACGGCCAACCAGCTCGCTGGGAGAATTTAACATTCCAGACACTCCCTCTGGTTGCGGTAATTACTATTCTGTCTAAAATGCAGGTTGATGTCAGGAATGCCGAGACAGAAGTTCTTAACCACCTCTATTCGCAAATTGATGCTTCTTCCTTTAAATTTAACAAACTTTCAGCAATAGTAATTCCTACTTCCAGTTATGTTACACGGGGAAACGACTATGAAGCACAGGTTTTCATCTCTGCAACAGATACAACACAAAAACCCGTTATTACAGTAGGAGGTAACGTTCTGCCGGTTGACGAATCCGGAAAAGGAGTCTACAGAGCCCGCGCTACAACAACAGGCCCCAAAAGATGGGGAGGAGTTATCTCTCTTAAAGCCCCGGACGGAGCAACTATGAACTACCCCTTCGAATCATCATATACAGTTGGTGAACCTAATGTTGTTGTTTCACCTACAGCTATGAACGTCATGTATGCCGGTATCGATAATCCTATAGATATCTCCGTACCAAGCGTCAGCCCTGATAATATCAGGGTCAGGGTCAATAACGGAACATTTAAACGTGGAAAAGTAAAGAACTCCAGAGGACAGAATTTCCGCGGTAACTGGATCGTTAAACCCAATGCTACAGGAACTAATGTCCAGGTTATTGTTACAGCAGATGTCAGCGGAAAACCGCAGACCTTTACACCATATGAATTCAGAGTAAAAACAGTCCCTCCTCCTACTGCAGTATTTGCAAATAAAAACACCGGAAATGTTGCTAAAAATGTTGCTGCTGCGCAAACAGGTGTTTATGCAGTCCAGCCGGATTTCGACTTTGATCTTAATTATTCTGTTACCGCATTCACAGTCCTTTATTCTGATAGCAGGGGCGATTTTGAAGAATCAAGCACAAGCAGCAACCTCACAACCAGACAAAAAGATCTGATAAACAGACTTACAAGAGGCAAGAATCTGATTATTAAAGACATAAGGGCTCTTGGGCCTGATGGCAGAACCGTTGAGTTGTCGCCGGTAATATTGAAAATTGATTAGAAATAAAATATTGAAATACCATGAATAAGAAAATACTTCTCGGAATTATCGTAATGACAATTACAGGTGTTTTAAATGCCCAGTCATTCGGCGATATTTACCAGAAATCAATTCACGAAAATAGAAAGATCAATTATCCTTACCTGAGGGAGGCCGATGTAATATATTCAAAAAGAATATATCGTCTTATCGATCTTCGTGAAAGAGTTAACCAGCCATTGTACTATCCTACAAAACCCACACTGGATGGCAGACAGAACCTTATTGGAATTCTCCTTGATGAAATTGAGGCAGGACGAATTAAAGCTTATAATCCTCTCGATACAAACATCCCAACTACTTATTCGGAAATAGAACAGACTATGGGAGCAGTCAGCAGGATTCAGTCACTCCAGATAGACGCTGCCGGCAATACAAGAGATACTCTTATTAAAGAAGATGCCAAACCTGAAGATGTAAAGCAACTGCTTGTCTACGAGGAGTGGTATTTCGATAAGAAATTATCAAAACTCGATGTGAGGATTATTGGTATTGAACCTCGCTGGCTGGGTTATGATGCTGAAATTGGACGTATACTCACAAAACCACTGTTCTGGATCAAGTATGATGAGGTAAGAGACGCTCTTGCAAAAAAAGAGGCATTCATTTCAAGTAATGATGCACAGCGATTATCGTTCGATGATCTGTTCATGCAAAGAAGATTTGGCAGTATTATTTTTGGTGAATCAAACGTATATAACGACCGTTTGATAAATGAATACACACTTGGGAAGTACACACTCTTTGAGGCTGAACGGATAAAAAACGAAGTGCTCTTCAGTTTTGAACATGATCTTTGGGAATATTAATCAAAAGAAAAGAGGCTGAATAAACCAGCCTCTTTTCTTATTATGCAATTCCCTTTAATTTTTTCAGGAGTTTAATCTCCTGTTTTTATTGATACCTGTCCTTGGTTACTTTCTTTATATCCTCAAGATAATTCTTAATGTTTTGCTCTTCTTCTTTCCTTATAATAAGAATAACATCCTCGGAGCCAACCACGATATAGTCTTTAAGCCCCTGGACAACAGCTATTTTCCCTGGAGAGATATTAAAAATATTACTCGAACTGTCATAAGTGAAAACCTCACCGGTTATAATGGCATTTCTTCTTCTGTCCGGTTTGGTATTCTCATATAGCGAGCTCCAGGTTCCCAGGTCTGACCAGCCGATATCCGTGCACATAACATAAACATTATCTGCCTTCTCCATTATCCCATAATCAATAGAAATACTTCTGCATTCAGTATATGTTTCCCTGATGAATTTGCCTTCCTGACGTGTACCGAAAAGATCGCGACTTTCATCGAATGCCGAAAAAATATCAGGCAGATACTTTTCAAATGCAGCTATTATGGATCTTATATTCCAGATAAAAATGCCTGAATTCCAGTAAAAATCACCGCTCTCGAGAAATATTTTTGCGAGATCAATATCGGGTTTTTCAGTAAATGTTTTGACCTTCAGCAGATTGTCATATCCGTCTGCAGGTTTTTTCCGGTCAGCCTGGATATACCCATAACCCGTTTCAGGCCTGTCGGGTTTAATACCCAGAGTAAGGAGCGCATCGTTCTTTCTCACAAACTCATAGCTCATCTGTATTACCTCAACAAATTTGTCTTCTTTAATAATGAAATGATCAGCCGGTGTTACCGTAATTATCGCATCCGGGTTCTCCTTTAATATGCGGAATGTACCATATGCCAGACACGGAGCAGTATTACGCCGGAAAGGTTCAGACAGAATATTTACAGGATTAATATCAAGCTGATCAGTAACGAGCTTCTTATGTTCAGCGCTGGTAACAATAAAAATGTTCTGTGCCGGACAAACAGATTTAAACCTCCTGAAGGTTTGCTGGATGAGTGTTTCTCCTTTCCCGAGAATATCCAGGAATTGTTTGGGTTTCTTCTGACGGCTGAGAGGCCAGAAACGACTCCCAACTCCGCCGGCCATGATAATCACATACCTGTTGTCCATAAGAGAAATATTAGATAAGAATTATTTTATGCAAATATATATTAATTTATACATTCCGCGGATTTAAAACCAACCTGAAGGAAATAGTGTAAAAATTCGTAATTTTAGCTGCTGTAAATAAAATCCAATGTTATTAAATTTTCTTATACAAACCGGACGTTATTTTGTTCTTCTGAAAAGGGTATTCTCCAAGCCGGAAAAACCTGTTATATACTACAGGCAGACAATGCGGGAGTTTGTGTTTCTTGGCTTGAACTCTATCGGGATTGTTACTATAATATCATTCTTTATGGGAGCAGTTATTACCCTTCAGACAGCTTATAATACCGAAAATCCTATCTATCCAACCTATCTGATCGGACTGGGTTGCCGTGATTCAATAATTCTTGAATTTTCTTCCACAGTCTGCGCTCTTATACTTGCCGGCAAGGTAGGATCAAATATAGCATCAGAAATAGGAACTATGAGAGTTACTGAACAAATTGATGCTCTCGAGATTATGGGAGTGAACTCTGCATCCTACCTTATATTGCCAAAAATTATTGCGACTCTTCTTTTTAATCCTTTTCTCACACTCATCAGTATCACAGTAGGAATACTTGGCGGGTGGATTGCAGGAACAATGGCAGGTGTTATTACCTCAGAAGACTTCATTTACGGAATCCAATATGCATTTATACCTTATTATATTACCTATTCACTTATCAAAACTGTTTTCTTTGCTTTCATAATAACCAGCGTTTCTGCATTTCAGGGATATTATGTTGAAGGAGGATCACTTGAAGTAGGTCGTGCAAGTACAAAAGCAGTTGTTTACAGCAGCGTTCTTATCCTGCTCTTCAATGTTATACTTACTCAACTTTTATTGTCATGATAAAGGTTAAGAATTTGTGCAAGTCGTTTAACAATCAGCAGGTGCTGAGCGATATATCTGTTATATTTGAACCAGGAAAGACTAACCTGATAATCGGAAGAAGCGGCTCTGGCAAAACTGTTCTGCTGAAATCAATAGTCGGACTTCATGAAATAGACAGTGGAGAAATCTGGTATGAAAATATTATTTTCAACCAGCTTGATTTCTCAGCCAGAAAAGATATCCGCAAGGAAATGGGAATGTTGTTCCAGGGAGCAGCACTTTTCGATTCACTTACTGTTGAACAGAATGTAAGATACCCCCTCGATATGTTTACCGGACAAACAAATGAAGAAAAAGTGGATCGTGTAAATTTCTGCCTTAAAAGGGTCGATATTATAAATGCAAACAATCTCTATCCTTCAGAATTATCCGGAGGAATGAAGAAACGGGTAGCTATTGCAAGGGCTATATCTCTAAATCCGAAATATCTTTTTTGTGACGAACCTAATTCAGGACTCGATCCTATTACAACAATACTAATCGACGAACTTATTAAAGAGCTGACTGAAGAGTACTCTATGACAACTGTCGTAAATACTCACGATATGAACTCCGTTATGAAAATAGGAGAAAAAATTGTGTTTATAAGTGATGGCATAAAATGCTGGGAAGGCGGGAAAGACGAAATACTTCATTCAGATTGCGATACTCTTAACGATTTTGTATTTTCAAATGCCCTGGCAAAAAAGCTGAGGTCTTCATCAAAACAACACATGGCATAATATTAATCAACCTCCTCGTAATCAATATATTCCCCAACCTCTTTTGAGACTCCCCGGCGCCTTTTCTCATTTTTGCTATCATGCCCGGACCTTCTGTCAGAAGTTCCCTTATCTTCGAAATACCTGACAAATGGCCTGATTAAAAGATATACTATTAAACTAATTAATATAACACGGACAAGTAAAACCATTTCTTTTCTCTTATTATTCAACCAGAACCATTGGTTTGTCCTGTTGCTTTCTTATATTATTACCAAACACCAGATTCATTCCGAATCTTATATGAACAGTATTCCAGCTTGCAGGTAATGGGAAGGAATCTTCATCTATCGTTAATCTATTCCACATTACAGGTATCCTGTCGGTAAGCAGGTAAAACTGAAAAATACCTGCGCGGAATGCCAGCCCTGCTCCCAGATTATCATAACGGTGATTTGCGGCAGTGTAACTTATACTGGAGGAAAAAGCATTGCCAAGATTCAGGTTTGCAGACAGAGTAAGAGCCTCCCTTAATTGCTTGCCTATTATCCTGCTATATGATAATATTCCAAAAGAAAATCTCTCCGTCAGGTTGTATTTTCCGCCCAAAGTGACACCAACAGGAAGAAAGGTAGTAAAAGGCTGTTGTTCGTCAGTTAAATGAAAAGAGTTCTGCAGTGAATCAAGCATTTCGTCACCCAGTTCTTCAAATGTTTTGTCCCCGTTAATCACATCGAGCATATTAAGTCCGCTAAAATCAAAATAACTGGCGGCCTGAAGATTGGTGAGATCGGTTTTCCATCTAATATATCCAAGGTCTGTGACAGCTGCTGAAACAATAAGTCTGTTGTTGATCATATATTCTGCGCCAATATCTAAACCCAGACCCATGTTCCTTGTATTTTTAAGATAATCGAATACCTTACCCGAGGAATTAAATCTCTCTTTATCAAATCTTATACTGTCTATACCATTATTTTCCGCATTCACATAGACATTTACAGGTCCGCTGATATTTACCATGAGATCGGCATCCAGAGTATGTGAGTAATCGTCGTTCACCGTAATCCCAAGATAATTATTATCAATCGATCCTGAGGCCAGTCCGAAAAGAAGCTTCCCCTTTACCCCTATCCGGAGTTTTCTTGTAAAATTCTTTGAAAAACCGAGGCCAACTTCATGATAGGCTTTGATATCGCCCCTCAACGACGTTAAATCAATCTGTTTGCCGATAAATTCTTCATTACCCTTAAATCCAAGCCTGAAAATATCTCCTGGCAGTACAATATTACTCTCTATCCGCTCATTAATATCAAGAAATACATACAGATCTTTCCCGACAGTAAAACCCAGCCCGAAAAGCTGAACCGCAGCCAGTGGCTCAATAGAGTTTTTATCTTTTATCTTGCTGAGAAAACCATCAATATCAAAATCGGGATGAAGAAAGGTTATAATTGAATCCGATGGCTGTTGACCTTTCATAAAAACATCTGAGAAATTGATAAAATTATTGTTAACATTCAGATTAATCCCCGTTAATCCAGGTAAGCCTATATAAACAGAATTGAAAGGCTTGATAGCCGGGTTAAGAAGATGATTCTGAGGGAGATTCATATAATACAGAACCTGGCTGTTTTGTGAAGCTGCCTCCGGGAGAATTCCCGCAAGAAGAAAAATCCACAAAAGTCTGGTTAACCTGATCATATATAATTATTATTATGTTTAGTCTAAATTGATATTAATATCGGGTTTCATTACAAATGCTGCTTTGAAATCAAGCCGGTAATCAGAGTATATCTTAACATCTTTCGTTCCGTCATCTGTCGATTTCATTGTAAAGCGAAAAATTATTTTATCCGCCTCGTTTATTGAATTGAAAAAATCCTTTGTCAATTCAATGCTTGTTGAGGTCTCAACCGGGCTGGTTACTTTCCCGTTAGCATCCACAGGAGCCGGTTCAAGAACATCAATCGCCTCAACAGTACTTTTTATTGTATTTGAAAGAGAGTCATAAAGGTTCATTTCAACAGACACACCGAGCGGAAATCCGTTTTCTGCAGTTAAATCAATCCGGATAAATTCAAAGTTCTCAGGTTTTATGGGATTATCATCATCCGGATCTTCAGTTTGTAAAAAATTATCAACTGTATCAGTAAATTGCAGATTGTTGAACCTCATTTCCATCGGAACCTCGACCTCAAATGCTCCCACAAACCGGCTGTCATCAAAAATGTAATTGTCTCTTTCACCTGTATTTCCCTGAGGATTCGTCTTCGCGGAACCAGAGTATACAATTATTTCCGGCGGTAATGAAACGAGTTCCGGCAGAGATGAATTAGCCCTGTCAATCCTGAATGACTCTGTTACGTCACGCTCAACAGGAGCATCCGGATAGATTATATTAAATGGGTCCAGTCCAAGATCTTCTGTTTCAGCCTTTCTGTGACCGGTGGCATTTAACGTTATTTCAATTGGCAATGCAAATGAGTTTGAATAATTAAGAGATATCGACGGATTGGAAAAAAATATATCTCCGCTGAAGTGATCAAGAATATCTTTTATGTCCCGGTCAAGAGTGTCAACATCCCCTGTATGTATCTCCTGTCCGAAATAACCTTTAATGTAGTCAAAGTCAGGATTCAGCAGTTCAATATCGATTGTAAAGCTATCCTCGCTGTCAAAATCGACCATACTCCCATTTGAACTGACAGTAATAGTCTGTTCAAGTGGCACTCTGTTAAAGGGCTGCAAATGATCTGTCCCAAGATCCATAGTTGTATTGTCAACTGAAATAGTACCATTTACTGTAGAAAACGGATCAATTGTAATGTCTTCTGTTATTGGAACGCCTGCTCTGAGACCAGTTGGAAATGTAATTGATAATGATGCTGATATAGAACTTGATGACTGGATCGAATAGTTAATATCCCCTGTAACTATTACAAGTTCATCAATCTCAACATCAGTTCCGGGATCAAAAGTTACTGTATCCTTGGTGCCAGGAGAATTTATTGTCTGTTCCGGCAGAATCACCCTTCCTGACTTTACTATCAGGTCACGGCCACTAATAACTACCTCGACATTGCTGTCATCCAGGTCTATTAAAACCGGATCATTAGTACCTTCACTACCTGTCAGTATAACTGAAGCAAGTATTGAGTTAGTAACAGTCAGATCAGCCAGGTCGATGGAGCTCATCCCTGATTCACCGGCAGCCAGTCCTGATATTGTCACTTCATTTCCTATTGGTGTATGCCCTGCGCTGTTATAAAGACTTATTAGCACATTATAAAGTGGAGCAGTCAGGTTATTTGTAACAATGATATCAAGTGATCCTTCTGAAAATGTCGCATATTCGAAATCTGAAACAAGGGGTATGCTTGTTTCTCCCAGATCAGTAAGCGGAAAATCGGGGAATGGATTGGTGGTACCGTCAAGTGCAACGAATTGCGCTCTGAGTGCCGGATCGAAAAATGAGCTTATCTGATCCAGTGTAAACCCAATCGTTTCCAGAAAAGGATTAAGACTCAATTCTCCTAATGTGTAAACCTCGTTATAAGTGAACATTTCATCAAGATCATAAAAATTTTCGAGTTTCAGATCCACTACAGAATCTTCTTTAAATACAAGCTTCACCAGATTGTTCTCATCAAAGATCACAGTGTCATTCGTTTCGATGATGTCACTCAGTGAAATATCTCCTTTGACAGCAGAAATCGCAACGGTAGGAGAAAGATTGCCTTTTTTTGATAACATATTCATATCATAAGTCTCCTTAATGCACCCCCCTGTTGCGAAAAATGCTGTAATAACAAATAATATCAATAATTTTCTAATCATAACCGGTATTATTTAAGCCCTGTGTCAAGTCTGTAATTATATAGAAACCTGTCGGTTCCTCCTACAATAAGGTGCCAGCCGCTTCTGCCCGACAATTTGCCGATTGAGAACATGGATGCACCTTTAAGAGGGAATCCGTTCATAATGTTTCCATTTTTATCTATCAGATATATCAGTTTCTTATTAATATCAAACACTCCTATTTTTCGGTCTGATCCTGAAAAAATAAAATTTATAGGCCCGCCCAGTTTATCAGAATCAAATTCCCTTGTGAACATTTCTGTTCTGTTATGATCATAAAGATACAATATCCCTTTATCAATAAAAATATATTCACTAAATCCATCGGCATCTATATCAAAAATATCGAATGAATGGTCAATGGAGAATTTGCGCATATTATATTTCCTGACACTCCCGTCGAAATAGATATGCTGGATTGTACCGTCGGGGGATGAACATACAACAGATTCAATAGTTCCGGCATTCAATTGCAGAGATGATCCTGCTGCTTTAGTTACGGCTTCTTTCAGCCTGAGCCTGATATTACCGGTCCGGCTCAGAAAATACAGCGACTTATCATCTGCTACTACTATATAATCTTTGCCCGAAACCCTGAAAAACCCAATTTCAGCACTTACGATACCTGCCGTTCTGAATGGTTTCCATCCCCTTACAACACTGCCTGTTTTATCATAAGAATAAATCATTCTGTCTTCTCCGGCAATCAGGATCCTGTAATCAAGGTTATTATCATAATCAAAGAGTGCAAGTGGGTTGGTCGCAGGTGCTCTTAATTTGACCGGATATCTTTCAATATAGTTGCCGTTCCTGTCGAGAAGATGAATATTGTTTTTACCTGAAAATAACAACTGATATTTACCGTTCCTGTAATAATCTATCATATAAACACTCCCGTTAATTCTCTCCCGCAATGGTACTTTCCAGAGAACACGACCTGCAGAATTAATCAGGTATGCATTATTTTTCATGTCCTGTATAAATATCTCCTTATTGCCGGTATTATGGTTTGTGAAAAAGAATGGTTTAATACAGGCTATTGTATCGAGCAAAGTCTCCCATTCTGTTGTCGATTCTTCCCTGACTTCATCTTTGAACATCACAGACAAGCTATTGTATATCATTTCATTGCTGGAAGCAAATTGATATCCGAAGGCCTGGATTTTATCAACAGAGTTCTTGTTAGACTTCAATCCATCGATTATGGTATCATTAAGGTACCTTGCAAGATAATCGATAATATGCGACGGAACACAATAGAAAAAATATCCTGAACGACTGGGTAAAGTGGTTTCAAAATTGCGATAAATCAGATCATTTGCAAGTGTGTTGTGAAGAAGATTGTCATACAGAAATCTTGATATGGTGATATAAGAATTACCGGCAATCATAAAATTGTCATAAAAGGTAAAATACCTGTCCTCAAATTCAGTTGTAAAATCAGATAATAGAAGAGAAACGAGACCGCTGTAAGCAACATGATATACAGGTATCCTGGTCTGATCATCTGGTTGGAAATAGATTATCTCGGTTACATTAACCGGCACATCAAGAAAATGTTGCTCACAAATAACCTTGTTTGTTAATTCAAAAATGATCAGAGTATTTTCATCGACAGTCCCATTGAAATCAAAGAAGGCTTTTGTAATCTCATCACCAATGTAAGGTTTGAGTTTGACTGCCAGATTAATAACTTCATCCGAAGCTTTATTAATATTTTTAACAGGGATAGCTTCCAGAGGGTGTACACTGGTTTCGAACAATGCGGTAGAAGATGGAAGCACTTTGTAACTATCGAGTGGTCTGTGAGGATTTGATTTATGCTTATAAAGAATCTCCGTTGAATCGATGCTTTCGACAAAACCACTGATAATCAGCCCATTTTCATTCATGTATATATCTCCTCCGGCACTTCCCGCAAGTTTTGCAATTTTGTCAGGTAAATTCGAGGCATCATTTACAAAAAAAGTCTTCAAAAGTGTTCCGAGGTTACTGAAGATAACAAAGATCTTATCTTCATGTTTACCTGACGCCAGCAATATCCTTGAGAAATCCTGCTTACTTCTGATATCAGTTTCCCTGCCGGTCTGTGAAGAAGCCTTTTCCAACAGATTCCGTGAAGTAGTGCAAATAAGTAATCCTGAACTGATTAAAAGGTAAGCAGTATCGTTCTGGTTTCTGACTGTAAAAGGCAGGCTTAAAAAAGTGCGCCCGTTAAAGTCAGATTCATTTACCTCCTTGATTCCTGACGATCGCAAACACTCTGTTACATGGCGCAATCGAACATCCCCGGGGAGAGTCATCGATAAAAAAGGAATAAGTTTCCCCTTTTCAGATGGATGAAAGGAAATAAGCGATAATCCCCCATGCAAAATCTTATTAATACTCTGCTTGTTCAGCTGATCAGAGAGATAATTCAATTTTGTGTTGAAACCCTCGAATTCCTTGACTTTTTCAAACTCTCCAAATAATCCGCTTCCTGTTGTAACTGAATTGATAAAGCTCTGTAAATCGACTGTTTCAATAATAAAACATGCGTTCGTATCAATCACCTTATAAGGATCTGTTAACAGATTCTTACGTCCCTGATGAAGAAAATATCCAAGAATTGCCAGACCGGAAACCAGTATGATTAACACAAAAAATGCAAACCTTTTTCCCACTTACAGATCAGTTTTAAAGGATAAATCTCAAAATTAAAAAATAAAAGGTTATATCTGAAGTTCCAACCACTAACTGAGGTTTTTTTGTACATCTGTTTTACAACACACACTCTCTCAACATGCCTGAAAGAATTTTATATATTTTTATAATTCGTTAAAACGGTTCAGAGATGTTAAAAATATTACTGACAAACTTACTGGTTATTCTGTCTTCTGCAACTCTGTTATCACAAACCATTACTGTGATTGACAGTGAGGATCTCAGGCCGGTACCGGATGTCGCAATTCTGAATGAATCGAAGACAAAATTTATCTATACAAACAGAACAGGTAAGGCTGATATCTCATCTTTCAATGATAATGAGATTATCTGTTTTCAGCATTTCACATTTGAACGAATATGTCTGAGTTATGATGAGGTTAAAAGTATGGGATTTGAAGTAAAGCTAACCCGTAAGATTTTTGCCATTGAAGAATTTGTTATTTCGGCCAGCCGCTGGGAGCAGAACAAGAATGAAGTACCAAATAAAATTACTACTGTACTCAGACCCTCAGTTGAACTTCAAAATCCCCAGACATCTGCTGATCTGCTTGGTATTTCAGGTGAAGTATATATTCAGAAAAGCCAGTTAGGAGGAGGAAGTCCCATAATAAGAGGATTTGCAACTAACCGAATCCTTATTGTAGTTGACGGCGTGAGGATGAACAATGCCATATACCGGGAGGGAAATATTCAGAATGTTATTTCCCTGGATCCTTTGTCGCTGGAATCGACTGAAATCATTTTCGGGCCCGGTGCATCAGTTTATGGAAGCGATGCAATAGGAGGAGTTATGGATTTTCATACAAAAAAAGCCTTGCTTTCTACAGGAAATAAAATTTATTTCAAAGCAGATGCCTTTTCACGTTTCTCGACTGCAGATAAAGAAAAAACCTTACATTTTGATTTCAATATCGGATCTGAAAAAATAGCTTTTCTTTCATCTGTCACACGGTCGGTGTTTGACGATCTTAAAATGGGTTCCCATAAAAATCCCGGGTATCTGCGCCCGGAATTTGTTCAGCGCATTGCCGGTAAAGACTCTGTAGTAACAAATCCGGATCCCAGGATTCAGATCTTCTCAGCCTATAACCAGCTTAATACGATGAATAAATTACGGTTTAGAGCAACAGAAAACATCGATCTGCAATTCTCAATCCATTATTCCAGGTTATCGGATGTGCCAAGGTACGACAGACTGATTCAGTACAGGTCCGGGAGACTCCGCTATGGTGAATGGTATTACGGCCCTCAGGTATGGATGATGAATAATCTTCAACTCACAATAAGCAAAAAAACCAGATTTTTTGATGAGATAAGATTTATTGCTGCTCACCAGAAATATAAAGAAAGCCGGCATGACAGAAATTTTGGCAGTACATCACTTAACGAACAATTCGAAAAAGTAGCAATATATTCTGTTAACCTCGATTTTGATAAAAATATCAATAAGGATAAAACCTTATTATATTACGGATTGGAATATATTAACAATGATATCAAATCAGTTGCGCAAATAAATGATATTCAGACAGGTATAATTACTCCTGCCGGATCAAGGTATCCCAATGGAGACAATAAATACAACAGCTTTTCTGCATATGCAGGCTATAAAAACAATCTCTCGGAAAAAATCTCTCTGAATACAGGCATCAGATATAACTATGTAAGTCTTAATTCAACGATTGCGGATAATTCATATTTTAACTTCCCATTTTCAGGTATTTCTGTTTCGAATGGGGCATTAACAGGTGCCGCCGGGATTGTATTCAGGCCAGATGAGAAAATGCAGCTAAACTTTAACACATCCACCGGATTCAGGGCTCCGAACCTTGATGATGCCGGTAAGATTTTTGATTCTGCCCCCGGCATTGTTGTTGTTCCAAATCCTGATCTGAAACCTGAATATGCATATAATCTTGATCTGGGTATCTCAAAAGTATTTGCAGAGATACTGCATCTCGATCTTTCATGTTTCCATACATGGCTAAAAAATGCGATGGTACGTCATGATTTTCTTTTTAATGGAGAGGATTCAATAATATATGACAGCGAATTAAGTAAGGTAGAGGCAATTACAAATGCCGGATCAGCCAGGGTCTATGGTGTACATATTAATTTACAGGCTAATATTACCGGTTATTTCTCTGTAAAATCAACACTAAATATCACAGAGGGGAGAGAGAAAACCGGCGTACCTCTACGGCATGCTGCGCCCCTGTTTGGTTCTACCCATTTGATTCTGGACTTCTCCAGGCTTACGGCAGATTTTTATTCAAGTTACAATGGGCCGAAGAAGTTCAGGAATATGCCTCCTTCCGAAATTGAAAAACCTTATCTGTATGCAACAGATACAAACGGGAATCCCTGGTCGCCCGGATGGTTTACACTGAACTTAAAAGTGTCGTATAACATTACTACCCGTGTATCTGTCAATGCAGGGATCGAAAATATTCTTGATCACAGGTACAGGCCTTATTCTTCAGGGATAGTGGCTCCGGGAAGAAACTTCATTATCTCTCTGAGAATTAATATTTAAAATCCGGAATAAGATTCTGATAATTTTTGGCACGTATTTTGATCTTAATATAGTACACAGGCAATCTCAATCATATACTTGATCCATCAAGGCAGCCAGGTGAATAACCTGGCTTTTATTTTTGTATCAGAACGGTTTATACCCGATTATTTCCCTTACCTCCCTGACGGTTTTCGAAGCGCTTGCCCTGGCTTTTTCAGCACCTTCGGATACAACTTTTGCAAGATATTTTCTGTCTTTCAAAATATCATTTATCCTGTCGCGAATGGGATCTGTTGCCTTAATAATATCTTCTGCAAGCTGCTTTTTCATTTCTCCATAACGGATCTCACAGGTTGCATACTTTTCTGTGAAATATTTAACAGTAGAATGATCCGACACAACATTCATAATTATGAAGAGGTTCTTTACAGGGCCGGAGGGTTTACGTCCGGGAGTGACCGGTCCGGTATCTGTAACTGCTTTCATGACTTTTTTTCTTATCTCGTCGGGAGTGTCAGCAAGAAATATTCCGTTACCTTCACTCTTACCCATCTTCCCTGTTCCATCCAGTCCCGGTATTTTAATCAGTTGTTTCCCGAAGTTATACGCATCAGGTTCAGGGAAATAATCTACTCCATACATAGTGTTAAACCTTCTTGCAAACCTCCTTGTCATTTCAAGATGCTGTTCCTGATCCTTGCCAACCGGAACTTTATTTGCTTTATGAATGATTATATCAGCAGCCATCAGTACCGGATATGTTAAAAGACCTGCGTTTATGTTGTCAGGTTGCTTCCTGATTTTTTCCTTGAAAGAGGTAGTTCTTTCAAGCTCTCCTACATACGCATTCATGTTGAGCAGAAGATACAGTTCAATTACTTCCGGTACATCACTCTGAATAAAAACCGTAGCAATTTCCGGATCAATACCACAGGCGAGATACTCAGCAAGAACCTGCTTGATATTATCATGAAGATGGTCAGGTTTCGGATGAGTTGTAAGGGAATGATAATCAGCTATAAAGAAAAAACATTTATTCTCCTTCTGCATTTTAAGAAAGTTCCTGATGGCACCAAAATAGTTACCCAGGTGCAGGTTCCCCGTTGATCGTATGCCGCTGACCACTATATCCATTAGTTCCGTATAATTTCCTAACGCAAATCTAATCCTTTTTTCCAAAATATTTCTGATAACGTCAATGCTTATTATTCCTTTTATATACCTGATACTGCCTTGTACACTTCCAGGTATTCGTGTCCAAACACTAATTAATCTCATGTTTTCAACGGAAAATCGTACCTTTGCAGGATCAAAATATAAAAGGCCATGGAATCGACAAGACAGAAAAAAGTATCGAGGCTGATCCAGAAAGAGCTGGCCGTTTTTTTTCTCAAAAATGGTAATGAGGTTGCACATGGAAAGATGATTTCGGTAACAAAGGTTAGAATAACCCCTGATCTGTCCTTAGCAAAAATCTATATAAGCATTTTCCCATCATCAGACCAGAATAATATACTCCTGTCAATACAGGAACACTCCCAAAAGATCAGGTTTGATCTCGGACAAAAAATCAGATCACAGCTTCGGATAGTGCCGGAAATTTCTTTTTATATTGATGATAGCCTGGACTATATTGAAAAAATAGAAAAGCTGCTGAAATCCTGACTTTTATGCAATACGAGCCTATAAAAAGATCCCTGGGCAAATTTTTTTCCGGATCATTGTTTCTGAGAAAGACCTTCTATTTTCTTCTCGACATTCTCCTTCTTCGTACCTGGCATGTTAAAAAAGTCCTCAGGAAAATATCCCGGCAATACCCTGAAAATGCATCGGTGCTTGATGCCGGAGCAGGATTTGGTCAGTATACGTGGCATATAAGTAAAACCGGTAATAAATGGAGGATTAAGGCAGTCGATATTAACAGCGAACGGGTAGAAGACTGTAGAAGATTCTTTAAGGCTGCCGGACTATCTGACAGAGTGACGTTCGATACCCTCGACCTTACTGAGCTTACTGATATTAATTGTTACGATATTATTTTGTCAGTAGATGTGATGGAACATATTGTGGAAGATATTATTGTTTTTCAAAACTTTTACAGATCACTTAAAAAGAATGGAACTCTGTTAATATCAACACCCTCTGATAAAGGCGGTTCAGATGTTCACAATGACTTCAATGCTTCATTTATTGACGAGCATGTCAGAGACGGATATAACCCCGGGGATATTGAAGCCAAGCTGACAGAAGCTGGATTCCGGAACATCAAAATAGTCTATACATATGGTAAACCGGGAAACGTATCCTGGAGATTGTCCATGAAATACCCAATAAAAATGTTGAATATCTCCAGAATTTTTTTCATCATTCTGCCGTTTTATTATCTGATCACTTTCCCGTTTTCATTGATCCTGAACATTTTTGATGTTTGTATAACCCATAAGACAGGAACCGGATTACTGGTACTGGCACAAAAATAAGAAAGGTTGAAACTCTCATGGTACATAGCAAAAAGGTATCTCTTCGCTAAGAAATCGCGAAATGCGATTAATGTTATCTCAGCGGTATCAGTAGCGGGTGTTGCCGTAGGATCAATGGCGCTTATCATCATACTTTCCGTTTTTAACGGACTGGAAACTCTTGTCAGCTCTATATTCAATACATTTGATCCGGACCTTAAAATCACTGCCTCCGAAGGGAAAGTTATCATTGCCGATTCATCAAGACTTAAGCTACTATCGGATGTTGAAGGAGTTTTATGCTATTCTACTACCTTAGAGGAGAATGCTCTATTAAAGTATGGTGACCGGCAATTTATTGCCACTATAAAGGGCGTTGATGATAATTATAATCTTGTTACAGGTATTGACAGCTCGATGTGGGATGGTGAGTTTATTCTGAGATCCGATAAAGAGAGGCCCTTTGCAATCCCCGGGGTAGGAATTGCTAACTATCTGGGATTAAGAATTAATTTCATAACACCCTTAAGTATTTATGTCCCCCGGCGAACAGCAAGTGCCGGTATCAATCCCGAAAATGCATTTATCAGGAGGTTTATTTTCCCTTCAGGTATATATCAGGTGGAGCAGGAATATGATTCAAGATATGTTTATATCCCCATTGATTTTGCCCGTGAACTGCTTGAATATGATACCGGAGTAAGCTCAATTGAGATTAAATTTGATAATAAGGCTGATCCCCGATTTGTTCAGGAAAATGTAACAGATATATTCGGTGAAGGTTTCATCGTACAGAATAGATACGAACAACAGGAGATATTTTACAAAGTCATGCGATCCGAAAGACTCGCTATCTTTTTGATATTGACCCTTATTCTTATAATTGCTTCCTTTAATATTGTAGGTTCCCTCACTATGCTGATAATCGAAAAAGAACGTGATGTGGAAATTCTCAGAAGCTTAGGGGCTGATAACAACCTGATCAGAAAAATATTTATTTTCGAGGGATGGTTGATCTCAATAATAGGGGCATTTACAGGGCTCTTGCTGGGTTTTCTGATCTGCTGGCTGCAAGAGACTTACGGTCTTGTTAAACTCCAGAGCGACACACTGATAATGAATGCTTATCCTGTTGTGATGGAACTCAAAGATTTTATAATAGTACCGGCAACAGTATTAATGATCGGATATTGGGCAGCCTGGTATCCTGTAAGGTTTCTTACAAAGAAATACCTGAGCAAAGATGTTAAGTAACTGTAGAATTATGCGCTTTATTATTCCTGTGTTGATACTTGTATCAATGATCTCCGGATCATGTTCGGGAAGAAAGAAGCAAGCAGAACATAAAAACATAATACCTAAGAATGAACTGGTATCAATACTTACTGATCTTTATATTGCTGACGGTCTTTTGTCGCATCCCAATATCCGGTATATGTATATCGACAGAGATTCCATAGCAACCTATATGGAGGTCATAGAAAAATATGGCTACACTAAAGAGTTAATGGACAGAACAATGAGATACTATTTTATTAAAAGACCAAAAAGACTGGTAAGAATTTACGATCAGGTTCTCGGAAATTTAAGTGAAATGGAATCAAGATACTTTAATGAAGCTTCAGAAATACAAGTTATGAAACAAAATCTCTGGCCCGGTGAAAAAAATTATTATCTTCCCGACCCTTCCCTGGAAGATTCACTATGGTTTGATATCCCTGTAATAAATTCCGGATATTATACTCTAAAGTTTTCTCTCACGATATACCCTGATGATCAATCGTTTAATCCTCGATGTGGATTCTTCATTTATTACCCTGAAAAACCTGACACGCTGAACAGGGATTATTTCAATTCATTAAGCTTTATAAAAGATGGTCAGCGTCATAACTACAACTTATACAAGATTATTAGAGGGTATGGTCAGGGCCGCCTGAGAGGCTGGTTTATTGATTATAAAAACCAGCATCTCAATATCCGGAAACATGTGAAAATTGAAAATATCCACTTTTCAAGAAGCCGGCCTGAATGAAAAAACATTTTTCAGCCCACTATATTTTTACAAATACCGGACCACCGTTAAGAAGAGGTATTATTACTACCGGAGAGGATGGCACAATAATAAGAGTCAAAGATACCGGGGGTGACCTCAGTGAAACCGGGTCAGTGGAGTTCTGTAACGGTATTATCATACCCGGATTTGTTAATTGTCATTGTCATCTTGAACTTTCAAATATGAAAGGATCCATACCTGAACAACAGGGATTGGGAAATTTTATTAAACTGATAAGAAGTACAAGAGATAATTTCAGTCAAAGTACAGTTCCGTCGATATACTCAGCTGATATTGAAATGTATGAAGAAGGTATCGTATTGTGTGCAGATATTTGCAATACCGCATCTTCATTTGAAATTAAGAAAACCAGCAATGTTTACTATATAAACCTGCTTGAAGTTTTTGGTATTGATCCTGAAAAAGCAGAACGGCGAATGGACGAATTAGACAGAGTCTGGCAAAAAGGTCAGGAACTCAACCTGCCCTGCTATCCTGTGCCTCACTCAGCGTATTCTTTGTCATTACCCCTCTTCCGTCTTCTCAAAGAAAAGTGCAGTACCAACAGGGTAACAACCCTTCATTACCTCGAAACTCCATCGGAACGAACCTTTCTGCAAGATCATACCGGTCCTTTGATGGAATCCTATAAAGAGTCCGGTTTAATAACTGCCGACCTGGAAACTGTTGAAAACCACTCAACTGCCATACTTAATGAAATTACTCTTTCGGGAAGCCTTATTCTTGTACACAATACTTATGCAGACAGGGAATCAGTAAGGACTGTTAAACAAAGAAAGAACCTGTTCTGGTGCCTTTGCCCTAATTCCAATCTCTATATCGAAAACAGGATCCCGCCTCTTGAACTACTGATTGAAGAAAAATGCGAAATAGTGATTGGTACTGACAGTCTGGCATCAAACAAAAGACTTAGTATTATTGAAGAGCTTAAAACACTTCAGAAGTATTTTCCTTCCGTCGCACTTGAGGATATGGTTAGCTGGGCCACAATCAACGGTGCAAAAGCACTTGGTGAAGACCATAAGTTCGGAACAATAGAACCCGGCAAGAATCCGGGATTGCTTCTTATTCAGGATGTTGATCTTATTAATCTGAAGCTTGACGAAAAAAGCAATATCTTAAGGCTCCTTTGATAAGGTTACCCTGCTCCTTTACCGGATTAATTATTATTATACTATTTTTGGGTCTGTTAATAGGAAAAGACGAATGGCTACATTCCTGTTTGATAAGATAATTTTCGGACCTGTTGAAAGCAGAAGGCTGGGAAATTCTCTGGGCATCAATTTGCTACCTGCAACGAAGAAAATCTGCAGTTTCAATTGTATCTATTGCGAATGTGGATGGACTCACAGGATAAAAAATCCCGAAAACCTGCTTCCACGTCGCGAAGAGATATATAAAGCGCTCGATCAGAGACTTTCTGAAATGAAAAAGAGGAATGAGCCTCCCGATGTCATTACTTTTGCCGGAAACGGAGAACCAACTCTTCATCCTCACTTCCCGGGTATTATTGACGATAGTATTAAACTAAGAAATAAATACTTTCCCGAAGCCAGAATTGCCGTACTGTCAAACTCAACCAAAATAACAGTTCCGGTAATAAAAGAGGCTTTATTAAAAGTTGATATGAATATACTTAAACTCGATTCTGCCTTCGATTCAACAGTCAGGATTCACAACCAGCCCATAGTAAATGTTAAAGTAGCTGAACTCATCGAAAACCTGAAAAAATTCAACGGGCAACTGATAATTCAGACCCTTTTCCTGCGCGGAATACACAACGGACAGGTAATTGATAATACCACCCCCGAAGAGCTGGAAGCATGGCTGAAAGCTATTGAGATGATAAAACCTGCTGAGGTCATGATATATACTATTTCAAGAGATACTCCCGGTGGAAACAATTTACACAAAGTACCTTTAGCTGAACTCCGCAAAATAGCTCTGATGGTTGAAAAATTTGGTATTGAGGCCATTGTTTCGGGCTAATATTGAAAATGCAGAAAAACATCCTTATATGTCCCCTGGAATGGGGACTTGGCCATGCAGGACGAATGATACCACTTGCCGTGAAACTCCGGGAACTGAAAAATAATATATTTATTGCTGCCGGAGAAGAGCATCTCGAAATGTTCAGAAAAGAAACGGAGGGGCTCACATTCATCAACTTTCCTGGATTCAGCCCGGCTTACTCACGGTTTTTACCTCAGTATCTTGTGCTTTTTCTGCAAATACCATTGCTCCTGTTATATATCCTTCGTGATAATCATCGTTTGAAAAGTATAATAGCCAGTTATAATATTGATATTTTAATCAGCGATAATCGTTTCGGCCTGTGGAACAAAAAAGTTAAAACCGTATATATAACTCATATGCCGGTAATCCCTTTCCCCAGATACCTTAGGTTCCTGGAGATTATCGGTATCCGTTTGCACAGGTCCATAATAAATAAATACTCTTTGTGCTTTATACCTGATCTGCCGGGGGAATTAAATATCTCCGGCAGGCTATCTCATGGCTGTGCCCTGCCTGCAAATGTAAGGTATATTGGTATTCTGTCGAGGTTCATAGATTGCGGACCCAAAGATCCTTCAAAAGCTGAAACATCCCCCTATAATACTGTAATACTTTCAGGACCGGAACCTCAGAGAGAAATATTCAAACAAAAACTGATTCAAATTCTAAAAGATGCCGAAACAGTTACAGTTATACTGGAAGGAAAACCCCGGAAACAGGCAAAAGTTACAGGTACAGGTAATATTATCTTTTATAATCATCTGCCAGCTTCTGAAATGAAGTATATTATCAAAAGCAGCGGACAGATTTTCTGCCGGGCGGGTTACACTACTATAATGGAGCTTATAAGTTTAAATCGTACTGCTTTACTTATCCCGACACCCGGTCAGACAGAACAGGAGTATCTTGCAAACTATCTGTCATCAAAAGGATGGTTTGATACTGTCTTGCAATCAAAACTTACAGACAGAGTTCCTGTTTCAGGAAATAAGACTCTGCAAAATGATGAAATCATCGGGCAAAGCAGGGATCTTCTTTCCGATGCATTATATGAGCTGTTAAAAGATTAACATAAAGATGAATAACCCTATAAAACCGGTAGCATATCCCACCCAGACCTGAGGTGGATTATGTACATTGAGTCTCAGCCTGGATGATAATACAAGTCCTCCGGCCAGAATAACACCGACCAGATACCAAGTCAGGAAAGTGTACATTTTAACTGAAAGAATAATCACAACAGCTGTCAGCGCGCCCACACCGACAGAATGAATTGAGATCTTCCACCAGAAATTAATTATTGACACTGAAAGAACCAGAAATGAGCAGGCAATGATAAATGATTTCAGGAAAAGAGGGATCTGGAATCTGAATATGATAATAGTGGTAATGGAATAAAGAAGTGTTGTTGCTAACAGGGGAGTAACTCTTTCACGCCTGTCATCGATGTTATATGAGCTTATTACATTCCTGTACCTGAAAAACGGCATCAATGTTACAGGTATCAAAACATTATTTATCAGTATTATGAAAAAGAGTATTCTTTTCACTGCAACTGGAAGATAACCAAGGATTGTGGGTGCTGAAAAAATAATACACATCCCGTACAGTGGCATAAATAACGGATGGAAAATAAATGAGATTATTCTTGCCAGTAAATCGCGGACATCTGTTAGTTTATTATCTGTCATTATATTTCCTTTCTTAATCTTGCAACAGGGATATTTAATTGCTCACGGTATTTTGCCACTGTCCGTCTTGCTATCTGGTATCCCTTTTCCTTAAGGATTTCAGTTAGTCTTTCATCGGTTAATGGTTTTCTCTTCTTTTCATTATTAATACAATCCCTTAAAATCTTTTTTATTTCCCTTGTTGAGACCTCCTCTCCTCTATCGGTCTGTAACCCTTCTGAAAAGAAAAACTTCAGAGGAAGTATTCCAAAATGTGTCTGTATATATTTGCTGTTTGCGACCCTTGACACAGTTGATATGTCAAGGCCAGTCATTTCCGCCACATCCTTCAATATCATCGGTTTCAGCTTTGTCTCATCCCCGTCAATGAAATACTCTTTCTGGTATTCAAGTATTGCATTCATAGTTAGCAAAAGTGTGTTCTGTCTTTGTTTTATCGCATCAATAAACCATCTGGCTGAATCAATCTTTTGCTTTACAAAAAGTACAGCATCCTTCATCTCCCTTTTTTTTTCTTTATCCCTGCTGTAAGAATGAAGCATTTCGTTGTAGGAACTGCTCAGTCTTAGTTCAGGCTGGTTTCGCGAATTCAGATGCAGGTCAAAGCTGTCCTCCGTAAGTTCAAGAATAAAATCAGGGATAATAGCCTGTGCAGTTTTGCTGAATGAACCACCGTAAACACTTCCCGGCTTTGGATTAAGTTTAAGTACCTCATCAATAGCTAATTTAAGATCATTCTCCTCAATGCCGAGTCTTGCAACAATCTTATCGTAATGTCTTTTACTGAATTCCTCAAAATAGGATTCAAGTATTATATTTGCCAGTTTTACATAGGCTAGATTCTGATCCTTTTTAGAGATCTGGATCAGAAGACATTCCTGGAGAGTTCTTGCTCCCACTCCCGGAGGATCAAGATCCTGTATCACTGTGAGTACTTCTTCCAGCTCTTCTTCAGTAGCATCTACATTCTGCAGAAAGGCCAGATCATCCACAATATTTTCAAGTTCTCTCCTTAGATATCCGTCTTCATCAATGTTCCCGAGAATATATTCTCCCAGGACTTTTTGTTTTTCGGTGAGTTCTTGCAGACCAAGCTGCGATCCCAGGTATTCATGAAAAGATGATCCGACAGAAAAGGGAATATCTGTTCTCCGGTCATTGTCTTTGCCGTAGTTATTTGTCTGAAGACGATAATCAGGAATATCATCATCTTCAATATAATCGTCAATAGTGAATTCCTCGAGGTCTTTATCGTTATCCTCAAATTCTTCTTCGTCCTGTTCTTCGGTCTGGTTATCTTCCTCTTCAGGTCCCTCTTCCAGGGCAGGATTCTCTTCGAGTTCCTTCTTGATCCGTTGTTCAATCTGTAAAGTAGGTATCTCCAGAAGCTTTATCATCTGTATTTGCTGCGGAGAAAGCCTCTGCAATAGTTTCTGCTGCAACTTTTGTTTTAACATCCTACTTTACTATTAACCGTAAATGATCTGATAACTTAATATTCTGCATTTTTGGGAGTTCTCGGGAAAGGGATTACGTCCCGGATATTGGCCATACCGGTAACATATATAATAAACCGTTCAAATCCCAGACCAAATCCGCTGTGAGGTGTTGTCCCGAATTTTCTTGTTTCCAGATACCACCACAGATCCTTTTCAGGCAGCTTCAATTCCCTTATGCGGGTCAGCAGTTTTTCATATACTTCCTCCCTTTGTGATCCGCCAATTATTTCACCTATTCCCGGAAAAAGAACATCCATTGCTCTTACTGTTTTACCATCGTCGTTCTGTTTCATATAGAATGCCTTTATCTCTTTGGGATAATCAATGATTATAACAGGCTTTTTAAAGTGATCCTCAACGAGGTATCTTTCATGTTCAGCCTGCAGGTCCCTGCCCCATCCGACAGGATATTCCCATTTCCTGGTTGAGGAGACAAGTATATTTACAGCCTCAGTATAGGTTATTCTGACAAATTCATTCTCAACCACAAACCTTAACCTGTCAAGAAGCCCTTTATTAATCATCTTGTTCAGGAATTCCAGGTCTTCCCTGCAGTTTTCAAGTGCGTACCTGATCAGGTATTTAACAAAATCCTCAGCCAGGTCCATATTATCGTCAAGATCATAAAAAGCCATCTCCGGTTCGATCATCCAGAACTCAGCCAGGTGCCTGGGTGTATTTGAGTTTTCGGCTCTGAATGTTGGCCCGAATGTGTAAATTTCGCCCAGTGCCAGTGCCCCAAGTTCTCCTTCGAGCTGTCCGGAAACAGTCAAATTTGTTTCCTTTCCAAAAAAATCGTTACTGTAATCGATAGTCCCGTCCTCATTAAATGGCAAATCCTTAAGATCTAATGTTGTGACATGAAACATCTCACCAGCACCTTCACAATCGCTGCCTGTTATTATTGGTGTATGAAGATAATAAAATCCCCTGTCGTTAAAATACTTATGTATTGCAAATGCCAGTGCATGCCTTATTCTGAAAACAGCACCAAAGGTATTGGTCCTGAAGCGAAGATGAGCATTCTCCCGTAAGAATTCCATCGAATGTCCTTTCTTCTGAAGAGGATATGCTTCAGCATCACTCCCGCCATATAACTCAATAGCTGAGGCATTTATCTCAATTTCCTGACCCTGACCCTGCGATTCAACCAGTTTACCGGTAACTCCTATGCTGGCTCCTGTGGTAATATCTTTTAACAGATTACCATCAAAAGATGCCGTATCAGCAACTATCTGAATATTGTTAATGGTTGATCCGTCATTCAATGCAATAAATACAATATTCCTGTTACCTCTTTTTGTCCGTACCCACCCTTTGACCAGGACATCTTTCCCTATGGCAGATGACGTCAAAAGCTCTTTCACCTTTGTTCTTTTCATTATACCCGGTTATAATCAACAAAAATCATCCCGCAAAAATAATAAAATGTTAGGCGCTATAATAAATTGAATTATTATTATTTTGATTTTTAATATTATAAATCGCTTCTTCAATAACATAAATCAGGTATTAATATTTCGTTAATAAATATTTTTTAAATGAGTATCAGTAATCATTAACATACACTTATTGATCTTGACTTCTTCGAACCTGGCTTCGCTCCGGCTCAAGAACAAAATTATTTCTCATTAATAATAATTTTCAGGCCTTTTTTCAGTTATTATTTACATCAGGTAAATCCTCAGATATTTATTGGTTTGCTAATTGGTAAAATCTGAATAACTTTGGGTATAAAACTTGAAAATCTATTAAAGCTATGGAAGAACATAATAAGATAATAGTAGTACCATGGGATTTTACTCATGTTGCTGAACATGCACTTGCACATGCGGTAAAAATAGGCCGTATGATCAGAAATGATATTTGCCTGTTGCATATTGTAGATCCAGGGATCAAAATAAAAGCCGAAGGAGAAAAAAAAGCACTTTTACATCATGTGGCTGAAGAAAGCAACAAGACATACAATATCCCTATATCATCATTTATATCCAAAGGGAGCATCTTCACCGCAATCGCCGATTTTGCAAATACAAAAGATGCCAGCCTGGTGGTTATGGGAACACACGGTATGAAGGGAATGCAAAAACTTACAGGCAGCTGGGCACTGAAAGTAATTGTAAAATCAAAAATCCCATTTATTGTTGTACAGGATCCTCCAGCCGATCAGGAAAGATATCATAATATTGTCTTCCCTGTTGACTTCAAGGCTGAGAATAAGGAAAAAATGGGCATGGCAATCTTTATGGGTAAATATTTTGACTCCAAAGTTCATATCATTAAATCAGCTACAACTGATAGAAGTCTTCAAAAATCGATTAATACCACTATCAACTTCGCAATTAAATATCTGACGCAAAATAACATCGAATACCAGATTCACCAAATTCCAAAAGGTAATTTTGCCCAGAAGACAATTGATTTCGCACAGAAGATAAATGCCGATCTGATTCTGATCATGACAACAAAGAATATAACAGTTGCTGATTATGTTCTGGGTGCTTCAGAACAGTACATTATTGCCAACAGCTCCAAAATACCGGTCTGCTGTGTCAATCCTAAAGCATCCTTCGCCAAAGTGGGTCAGTTTATGTACGGATAAAACAGGTAAAATAATTATAATTATTTCTGTTTAACTTTTTTGTAGCGTATTTACTTTCTTATTTCCTGCCGGTATCAGGCAGGTTGAAATAACAGCTACTGTTAAGGCCGCAATGAAAGTTGTCAACCTGGCGGGAATTCCTTTTACAGTATACGCAAAAGTAATGACAGAAAGCCGGTTATCAGTATTTGATTCATCCAGTCTCTCATTTAGTGCAGCTTCAAATTTTGATGAACTGACAAATTTTATACCTTCAATTTCAGTCAGGCTTTCTTTTTCATTGTTGCTTATAATATTCTGACTTACAAGAAATTCCGTCTTTGAATCTAAAACCTTGTAATGTTGTTCGAAACCTCCGCTTATCCAGAATACTGTAAAAAGTATTCCTGCAATTATTGTAATCAGTGCTGCTCTGCCATGGAATTTTTGCCAGAATAGAGTGAAAAGAATAACAACAGAAAAGGTACATCCTATTCCCGCCCAGACATAGCTAACAAGGGTAAAGATCAGTTTTGAAGGCGATACGTACGACAATGCCAGGGCAATTACAGCAAGAAGAGCTGTTGTAATGCGGTGTTTTCGCAATGTTTTGAAAATCAATTCCTTTCCGCGTGCCTCATTCTCTTTTCTGATCATACTTTCTGAAAGTTCAGTTGCAGAAAGTATAAGCAATGAGTCGGCTGTTGAAATCATTGCTGCGATAGCACCTGTGATCAGGATGGAAGCTATGGCAGGAGGGAAAAGCTTCAGAATTACACTCGGCATGACGTATTCAGGATCACTCAGACCGGCAGGCCCGAAGATAGCTATACCAATCCAGCCAAGCATTAAAGCTCCGATATAAGCAACAATAGTCCAGGCGATACCAATATTGCGGGCTTTCTTTGCCTCACCTGAGCTTCTGATAGCCATAAACCTGGTGCTGAGCTGAGGTTGCCCTCCCAGGTAACCGAAAAACCAGCTGAATCCTCCGGTAATAAGAATACCTGCGCCAAAACCTTTTGCAGTTCCTGTAAGTGATGTATATGTATCACCCGACATCACAAGAGCTTCTGTAATGCCCGAAGCAAAGGTACTGTGATCGTTAAGTATGTAAATAATCCCGACAACCGGGCCAATGATCAAAGTGATAATCATTACTATGGCCTGGACAACATCGGTATAGACCACGCTTCTGAAACCACCATATATTGTATACGGTACTATCACTGCGGCTGTGACCAGAACACCAATTCCGGGCTTTAATCCGAAAAGTGTGTGAAGTGTTTTCCCTCCACCAAGAAACTGTGCACCGACATAAAAGAAAAAAAAGAAAACAATCGCAAAACTACTTATCAGTCTGAGTATCCTTCCAGTCTCTCCATGTTTTACTGAAATATATTCCGTAAATGTTGTGACATTATATTTTTCTGCCTCATCACGCAGCCTCCAGGCCAGCACGATCCAGGCTGTTATTATCCCGGCAACACAACCAAGTGCTGTCCAGATTTCCGTAAGTCCCATGGCATATGCAGCCCCGGGCAAACCAAGCAATGCCCATGAAGATTCCCCGGTGGCTCTTTCCGAAAGTGCTGCAACCCACCCGGGTAGTTTCCGGCCTGCAATTGTATAATCACTTCCTGATCTGACCTTTCTTCCCTGATAAATACCCCATGAGATAAGAAGTGTCAGATAAATTAACATTACCAATATAATCTGTAACTGGTTTCCCATAAAAGAATCAATGATCCGGATGGTGGTCAGGTAGTGACCAGGGTCATCCAGAGAAATTGCTAATAATTATAAAAATACAATAATTTAAAAATAATACATTAAAGGTCATATCCAAAAACACTTCAGACATCACACTACAGGTACAGGTTTTGCTGATGATATTTCAAAGCCTTATCTTAGCACCTGCTAATTAAAATATTATTGTTGATCCATGTCAATTGTAGTTCAGGGAGTTACAAAATTTTACGGAGAACAGAAAGCTCTTGATAATGTCTCTTTTGAAGTAGAAACAGGCAAAATAGTTGGTTTCATTGGACCTAATGGTGCAGGAAAATCAACAATGATGAAGATCATTACCGGTTTCCTGCCTGCTTCAACCGGAACTGTTTACGTCAATGATATTGAAACAGGAACCGATAACCTCGAAGTCAAAAAGATAATAGGATATCTTCCCGAAAACAATCCTCTGTATACCGAAATGTATGTAAGGGAATATCTTGGTTTTGTAGCTTCATTTTATAAAACAGCCATTTTGAAAAAAGATGCTGTCAGTAATATCATATCGGTGACAGGATTAACTGCCGAACAGAATAAAAAAATCGGATCGCTCTCAAAAGGCTTCCGCCAGAGGGTTGGTCTTGCCCAGGCATTAATTCATAATCCCGAAGTACTTATACTCGATGAGGCGACATCCGGTCTCGATCCGAATCAGATTATTGAAATAAGGAACCTGATTAAAGAAACAGGCAGGGAAAAAACCATATTGCTTTCAACACATATAATGCAGGAGGTTGAAGCAATTTGCGACAGGGTGATAATCATCGATAAAGGTATAATAGTAGCCGATGAAGAGAAAAGCAGGATCTATTCAAAAATTCAACATACAAAACAGGTTGTTCAGCTTGAATTTGACAAAGAAACGGATGTTCAGATGTTAATCCAGATTGCCGGTGTTACTGCCGCCAGGCAGATAAAAGATAATACATGGCTCATCGAAGCTGAAGGAGATGAAGATATACGTCCTGCCCTCTTCTCTTTTGCAGTTAAGAATAATCTCACCGTTCTTTCCCTCAGCAAAAGGGAAAACAATCTCGAAGAAGTATTCAGGCAACTGACGAAAAGATAAAATTTTTGTTTTCCTGATTATTTTTATTTGTTTTGCATAATTAATTCTGGTGGAAAGATTTGTTCTGATTGCAACCACAGGAAAAAATGCTAAAACAGTAAATTTCCGTTTCAACAGTCAACCAAACTATCCATCCTCTGTTTAACTAAAAAACTTAAATTATGGGATATTTGTTTACATCCGAATCAGTATCTGAAGGACACCCCGATAAGATTGCAGACCAGATTTCAGATGCACTGCTTGATGAATTTCTGAGGTGGGATCCTGAATCAAAGGTAGCCTGCGAGACTTTTGTCACGACCGGTCTGGTTATTTGCGGTGGTGAAGTCAGGACTGAAGGATGGGTTGATGTTCAGGAGACTGCCCGCAGGGTGATCAGGGATATCGGTTATACAAAAGCTGAATACCGCTTCGACTGCGATTCTTGCGGTGTCATTTCAACCATACATGAACAATCAAAAGAGATCCGACAGGGTGTTATCCGCGACAAGCCTGAAGATCAGGGAGCAGGTGACCAGGGGATGATGTTTGGCTACGCCTGCCGCGAAATGGACAACTTTATGCCTCTCAGCAGCGAACTTGCACATATTCTTCTTCAGCAGCTTGCCGAAATCAGACGTGAAGGAAAACAGATGAAATACCTCAGACCTGACAGTAAATCGCAGGTTACCATTGAGTATGACGATAACAATAACCCACTGCGGATCGACACAATAGTTATAAGCACTCAACATGATGAGTTTATTCTTCCTGAAAACAAATCGCACGAAGCAGAAAAGAGTGCTGATAAGGCAATGCAAAATAAGATTGAAGATGATCTCCGCAATATTCTCATCCCAGGAGTAATAAAGAGTCTCCCCTTAAGAATACGGGAGCTTTTTAAGGGCGATTTCAGGCTTCTGGTCAATCCGACGGGTAAATTTGTTATTGGAGGACCTCATGGTGATACCGGCCTTACAGGACGTAAGATTATTGTTGATACATATGGCGGTCATGGAGCCCATGGAGGCGGTGCATTTTCAGGTAAAGATTCATCCAAGGTTGACAGGTCGGCAGCTTATGCGGCACGACATATGGCAAAAAACCTTGTAGCTGCAGGTGTATGCGACCAGGCTTTGATTCAGGTTGCATATGCTATTGGTGTTTCCCATCCTGTAGGCCTTTATCTTAATACCTTCGGCACAGCAAAAGTCCGCGATAATAAAGGTAATATTCTTCATGACGAAGATATTGCTCTAAAAATCAGTAAGTTGTTCGATCTGAGACCCTACTCTATAGTACAGCGTTTTGGACTGAAGAATCCTGTCTTCCTCCCAGCAGCTTCGTACGGACATTTCGGAAGAGATCATGTTGTTAAAAATGTCGAAGTCTATTACGAAGTACCAGGCTGTAAACCTAAAATGGTAAATGCTAACGGCAAAAAAGTCTGGCATAAAAAAGTCGAGTTTTTTGCCTGGGAGAAGCTTGATTATGTCGATAAAATAAAAAGTGTTTTTAAGTTCTAAAAGAAAGACGCAGGACGCAGGACTCAGAGTGAAGGGCAGGAAACGAAGCATATTACTCCGTGTAACCCTGTGGTTAACAAATATTTTAATTAGAAAGCTCCTTTTACAATCCTTGCTATATTATCTGATCGTCCGAGAGTATAATAATGGATCCCCGGAACACCCTCTTTAATCAGCTCTTTCGACTGCATTGTTGCCCATTCAATACCGGCTTCCTTTGCTTCAGCATCAGTAGTGCATTTTTTCAATTCTGACACCAGTTCGTTGGGCACCTCTACATGAAAAGTCTGAGGTAATAAATTTATATCATGAAGTGCTGAAATGGGTTTGATCCCGGCAATAACAGGAACGGTTATACCTGCTTTTCTGCAGGCTTCCCTGAACCGGAAAAACTTGCTGTTGTCAAAAAACATCTGCGTAACAATGTAACTGGCTCCGGCTTCAACCTTCAATGTCAGGTTTTCCATATCAACCTGAAGATTAGGTGCTTCAAAATGTTTCTCAGGGTAACCCGCTACTCCGATGCAAAATGAGGTTGGTGAAGTATCAATAAGTGACTCTTCGAGATACCTGCCATTATTCATATTGACTATCTGCTTCACCAGCTCATAGGTATGTGTATGCCCGTTCTTCTCCGGAATAAATGTCCTGAAACCTTTTGGCGGATCTCCTCGCAGGGCAAGAACATCGTTAATGCCCAGAAAATTCATGTCTATAAGGACATTTTCAGTCTCTTCCTTTGTAAAACCACCACATAAAACATGCGGAACTACAGGTATATTGTATTTATACTTTACTGCAGCAGCCAGGGATATCGTGCCAGGTCGCTTCCTGACCACCTTCTTTTCAATCAGACCATCCGGTCTCTCGTGGTATATGGTCTCATTGCGGTGTGAAGTAAAGTTTATATAAGCAGGATCAAACTCAATTAACCTGTCGATAGTTGAATATACTCTTTCAATACTGTGCCCTTTTAGTGGGGGTAATAATTCAAATGTAAACAGTGTCCCACCACCATTCCTGATCTTATCAATAACACTCATTTTATCAAATACTCATAAATTAGGAGCGAGCCATCTGGCTGCCTCCTCTACTGTCATTTTTTTTCGCGATGCATAGTCAGTTAACTGGTCGCGCCCAATTTTACCTATATTAAAATAGGATGAAGCCGGATGTGAAAAGATATAACCACTTACCGATGAGGGCGGTGTCATGGCGAAGTTTTCAGTAAGTCCGACTCCTATCAGTTCTTCTGCATCAAGAAGGTCAAATATAATGCGTTTTTCCGTATGATCAGGACATGCCGGGTAACCCGGAGCAGGCCTGATTCCCCTGAACTTTAACCTGAACAAATCTTCCGGCGCCAGTTTCTCATCAGCTGCATAGCCCCAGTATTCCCTGCGGATTTTTTCGTGCAGCAGTTCTGCTGCCGCTTCAGCAATACGATCACTTAGAATCCTTATCATTATTACGGAATAATCATCATTTTTAAACCCTGCAAGTGACTCATTATCAAGTGCTGCTGTTACAACAAATGCGCCAATGTTATCAGTTAATCCCGTTGATTCAGGAGCGATAAAGTCTGACAGGGAAAGATTCGGGACTCCTTTTTCTTTTTGCTCCTGATTCCTTAAAAACCTGAAGATTGCTGCTACTTCCCTTTTGTTTTCAGAAAACACTTTAATATCGTCTCCATCAGCAACAGCAGGAAACAGCCCTAATACTCCCTTTGCTGCCACTAATTTCCTTTTAATAATCTCCTGGTAATAATTTCGGGCATCATCAAACAGCTTTTGAGCCTCTGCTCCTTTTACAGGATCACTTAATACGGCAGGATATTTGCCGGATATTTTCCATGCAAAAAAGAAGAATGTCCAGTCGATATATTTATAAAGCTCCCCAAGATCAAATTCCTCAATAAGATGAAGTCCCGGGTTAACCGGATTAAACAGTTCCGCAGATTTCCAGTCGGTAAAAAGTCTGTTTTTCCTTGCTTCTTCGATAGGAAGTAAGGTTCTTACAATCTGTCTGCTGATATGCTCTTCCCTGATCTTTCTGTACTTTTCCCGTACAGCTGAAACATAAGAAGAGGTGTTGTTTACATCAAGAAGTTCAGAAATGATCCCTGATGCTCTAGATGCATCCTTAACATGAATAACCGTATTTGAATACGCAGGAGCTATTTTCACAGCTGCATGTATTTCCGAGGTGGTTGCTCCTCCAATAAGAAGAGGAATGTGAATCTTTCTTCTCTCCATTTCGGAGGCAACATGTACCATCTCTTCAAGTGAAGGGGTAATTAATCCGCTGAGTCCGATAAAATCCGCTTTCTGTTCTATCGCGGTATCTATTATTTTTTCTGCAGGAACCATTACACCCAGGTCCGTTATTTCATAATTATTGCATGATAAGACCACACCCACAATATTCTTACCTATATCATGGACATCTCCTTTTACGGTTGCAAGCAGAACCTTTCCTGCAATCTTTTTATCTTCTCCTTCACTCTCTTTTTCGATATAAGGTGCAAGTGTTGAAACAGCTTTCTTCATCACCCTGGCACTTTTTACTACCTGGGGAAGGAACATTTTCCCTGATCCGAAAAGATCACCAATCTCTTTCATTCCCCCCATCAGAGGTCCTTCAATAAGCTCTATTGATCTTTTAAACAGAGGGCGCGCCTCCCCAATATCCTGTTCGATAAACTCATCCAGGCCCCTGATCAATGAATACTTGATCCGTTCAATTACAGGAAGAGAGCGCCATTCATCCGCTTTTTCCTCTTTCCTGCCTTCATTTTTTATTGCCTCGGCAAATTTAACAAGCCTTTCAGTGGCATCTTTCCTTCTATTGAGGACAACATCCTCGGTCAGACGAAGAAGATCAGGATCTATTTCGCTATATACCTGCAACATTCCCGGATTCACAATACCCATATCAAGCCCGGAATTAATAGCATGATACAGAAAAACAGAATGCATTGCTTCCCTCACCTTATCAATACCTCTGAAAGAAAACGAAAGATTACTTACGCCACCGCTCACTTTCGAGAACGGAAGGTTTTTCTTTATCCATTCCGTGGCCCTGATGAAGCTTACTGCATAATTATTATGCTCTTCTATACCAGTGGCAACAGCCAGCACGTTGGGATCAAATATTATATCCTCAGGCGGGAATCCGGCCTCTTCGGTAAGCAGGTACCATAATCGCTCGGCAACTGCTATCTTTCGTTCAAAAGTATCAGCCTGACCCTTTTCATCAAACAACATTACAACGGTTGCTGCACCGTACTTCCTGATTTTCCGGGCATGCTCAATAAACGTTGTTTCACCTTCCTTAAGGCTTATGGAATTAACAACCGACTTGCCCTGGATGCATTTAAGTGCCGATTCAATAACATTCCATTGTGACGAATCGATCATTAAAGGAAGTTTTGCAATATCGGGTTCAGCCATTATCAGGTTAACAAACCTTACCATTGCTTTTTCGGAATCAAGCATGGCTTCATCCATACAGATATCGATTATCTGTGCACCGCCTTCAACCTGATTTCTGGCAATGCTCAGTGCTTCATCGTATTTTTCTTCCCTTATAAGACGGGCAAATTTCATTGATCCTGAAACATTTGTACGTTCGCCAACATTAACAA
>Ga0307439_1000056_pt1 | contig 73163 bp, 60 predicted proteins | sample SalMarWE160490MG_FD_202142 | JGI IMG/M metagenome (GOLD analysis project Ga0307439, IMG submission 202142) | Salt marsh sediment microbial communities from the Plum Island Ecosystem LTER, Massachusetts, United States - WE1604-90 | ecosystem: Environmental > Aquatic > Marine > Intertidal zone >... | reverse complement strand
TTGTGAAGTTTATGGACTCGAACCATAATGTAGCCCATGTACTAAACTTCTATAAAGTATGAAGAGAAAAGTTGGCCCGACAGATACTCCCTCTTCTTTCGAATCGGAACGATATCTAAATCTTGCTCTAGAAAGGAGGTGTTCCAGCCACACCTTCCGGTACGGCTACCTTGTTACGACTTAGCCCCAGTCACCAGTTTTACCCTAGGCCGCTCCTTGCGGTTACAGACTTCAGGTACCCCCGGCTTCCATGGCTTGACGGGCGGTGTGTACAAGGCCCGGGAACGTATTCACCGCGCCGTTGCTGATGCGCGATTACTAGCGATTCCAGCTTCACGAAGTCGAGTTGCAGACTTCGATCCGAACTAAGACCGGCTTTCGAGATTAGCATCCTGTCACCAGGTAGCTGCCCTCTGTACCGACCATTGTAACACGTGTGTAGCCCTGGACATAAGGGCCGTGCTGATTTGACGTCATCCCCACCTTCCTCTCGGTTTACACCGGCAGTTTCGTTAGAGTCCCCGGCTTTACCCGCTGGCAACTAACGATAAGGGTTGCGCTCGTTATGGGACTTAACCCGACACCTCACGGCACGAGCTGACGACAACCATGCAGCACCTTGCAAATTGCCCCGAAGGGAATTCCGGTTTCCCGAAACGCCAATCTGCATTTAAGCCCAGGTAAGGTTCCTCGCGTATCATCGAATTAAACCACATGTTCCACCGCTTGTGCGGGCCCCCGTCAATTCCTTTGAGTTTCAATCTTGCGACCGTACTCCCCAGGTGGATCACTTAATGCTTTCGCTTTGCCGCTGATCGGTGTATCGCCAACAGCTAGTGATCATCGTTTACAGCGTGGACTACCAGGGTATCTAATCCTGTTCGCTCCCCACGCTTTCGTGCCTCAGCGTCAGTCTCGGCTTAGTAAGCTGCCTACGCAATCGGTGTTCTGTGTAATATCTAAGCATTTCACCGCTACATTACACATTCCGCCTACCTCAACCGAACTCAAGAATAGCAGTATCAATGGCAGTTCTACAGTTAAGCTGCAGGATTTCACCACTGACTTACTACCCCGCCTACGCACCCTTTAAACCCAATGAATCCGGATAACGCTTGCATCCTCCGTATTACCGCGGCTGCTGGCACGGAGTTAGCCGATGCTTATTCCTACAGTACCGTCAATCCCGCACACGTGCGGAAAATTCTTCCTGTATAAAAGCAGTTTACAACCCGTAGGGCCGTCATCCTGCACGCGGCATGGCTGCGTCAGACTTTCGTCCATTGCGCAATATTCCTCACTGCTGCCTCCCGTAGGAGTCTGGTCCGTGTCTCAGTACCAGTGTGGGGGACCACCCTCTCAGGCCCCCTAGACATCGTCGCCTTGGTGAGCCGTTACCTCACCAACTAGCTAATGTCACGCATGCCCATCTCTAACCACCGGAGTTTTCACTACTTATAAAGGCTTATCTGTAGTAATATAGGGTATTAATCCGAATTTCTTCGGGCTATCCCCCTGTTAAAGGTAGGTTGCATACGCGTTACTCACCCGTGCGCCACTCGTGTGTCCACCGAAGCGGACCTTACCGTTCGACTTGCATGTGTTAGGCCTGCCGCTAGCGTTCATCCTGAGCCAGGATCAAACTCTTCATTGTAATTAATTTGTTTAATCTCTCTCAAGATCTACTATCATCTGGAATTTCCAAAGTACCTGTCTTGGCCTTCTCTTCATTTTCTTCAAAGAACTATATTATTTCTTATCTTTTTGCTTTTACTCATTCTATTTTCCCCTCCTCTTCCCCTCGCCGTAAAAGCGGCTGCAAATGTAATAGCTTTTTTCTTCTCTTCATAACTTTTTTTCATCTTTTTTAAAGCCGGAAAGAACCTGTTTTGTAACTACCTAATATAAAGGTGAATTACCTTTTTATTTTAAGCCCTTACATTGAAATGAATTGCAATCTATTTGCAGTAAGTAATAAACCAAAAAAACTTTATCTTGTTTTATTACGCCGAGAAAAAATTTCTCTAATCAATATGTATAGTAGAATGCGAATAACAAAATTACAAAATAGTTTCCCAACTTTAAAGAAAAAATAATAATTTATTCATTAGTTAAACGTGAGATGCTATTCTAAAAATTACATTCCGAAATTCCAAAAAAACATAAAATTGGAGCCAAGTGTATTATCCTAAATGAATTCATTATATATTGCATTTGGTTTCTCATTTCAAATTATAACAAAATGAATGAATCCTTGGTAATTATACCTACTTACAATGAGATCGAAAATATAGGAAAAATGATAATCGAAGTATTTTCGATCTCTGATTTCCATATTCTTATTGTTGATGATAACTCTCCGGATGGCACTGCTAATGCAGTGAAAACGTTGCAAAAAGAATATAAAAACAGACTCTTTATAGAAGAACGGGAAGGTAAGCTTGGACTCGGAACAGCATATATAAAAGGATTTAAATGGGCATTAAAAAGAGGATATAAATACATTTTTGAAATGGATGCCGATTTTTCACACGATCCCAAAGATTTACGAAGATTAAAAAAAGCATGTGAAAATGGAGCTGACTTAGCAATTGGTTCAAGATATAAATCGGGTGTTAATGTTGTAAATTGGCCCATGGGAAGAGTCCTTATGTCTTATTTCGCTTCTAAATATGTTAGGATTATTACCGGGCTTCCAATACAGGATGCAACAGCAGGCTTTAAATGCTATAAAAATATTGTATTAAAATCTCTCAATCTTGATCAGGTAAGATTTAAAGGGTATGCATTTCAGATTGAGATGAAGTTTACTGCCTGGAAAATGGGCTTTAATTTATGTGAAGTACCCATCATCTTTACAGATCGAAGAGAAGGCAAATCTAAAATGTCAGGAGGAATATTTACTGAAGCAGCACTGGGAATAATTAAAATGAAAATTTTAAGTTGGTTCAAGAAATATCCAAAATTTGATCATGAATGATTTACTAATCGATAATGCAACTATAGTTAATGAAGGTCGTCAGTTTATCGGATCAATACTTATAAAGGATCATTTGATTGATACAATCGTTGAAGGAAACGCTAATTTGACTGCTTCACGTACAATTGATGCAACAAACCTTTTTCTTATCCCGGGAGTTATTGATGATCATGTACATTTCCGGGAACCCGGGCTTACCTATAAAGGCGATATCAGATCTGAATCAAGAGCTGCCGCAGCCGGAGGAGTGACCAGTTTTATGGAAATGCCTAACACAACCCCCCCTACAATTACACAAGAAACACTTACTGAGAAATTTGAGATCGCTAAGAAAAACTCTTTGGTAAATTATTCATTTTATATTGGCGCAACGAACAATAATCTGGATGAGTTACTGAAAACAGATCCGGAGAACGTATGCGGGATTAAACTATTTATAGGGTCTTCCACAGGCAATATGTTGGTTGATAATCCGGAAAGCCTTGGAAAAATATTTGCTAATGCTCACATTCCGTTGGCCGTTCATTGCGAAGACGAAAAGATTATTCAATTCAATACACAAAAATATCTCAACAAATTCGGGGAACAGATTCCTGTTTCCTGCCATCCGGTTATCCGAAGTAAAGAAGCTTGTTTTAAGGCTTCTTCTTTCGCTGTAAAGCTTGCAAATGAATATGGAACACGTTTGCATATTTTGCATCTTTCTACAGGAAAAGAACTTGAACTGTTTGATGCAGGTGGTAATTTAAACACTAAGCAAATTACGAATGAAGTGTGTATACATCATTTATGGTTCAATGATAACGATTATGAAAAGCTGGGAACAAAAGTCAAATGGAATCCTGCAGTGAAAACCCGGGAAGACCAGGAAGCTTTGTTGAAAGGGATCCTGAATGATAAAATAGACATTATCTCTACAGATCACGCTCCTCATTCCCTGGAAGAAAAGGATCATCCATACCTGTCAGCCCCTTCGGGAGGACCCATGGTACAGCATTCATTAGTAGCAATGCTCGAATTCCATAAACAAGGTAAAATTACTCTTGAAAAAATTGTTGAAAAAATGTGCCATGCCCCGGCAGATATCTTTCACATTGAAAACCGCGGTTATTTGCGCGAAGGATTTTGGGCTGATTGTGTATTATTGGATTTGAATCATCCCTGGCATATAAACAAGTCAAACCTCTTATATAAATGTGGCTGGTCTCCATTTGACGGATTTGAATTCGGTTCAAAAATACATACCACAATTGTTAATGGTACCATCGTCTACTCAAACGATGCGATCATAGAAGAAAAATGTAGTATGCCATTAAAATTTAACAGGTAATAAATATGTTATTATTATTGATAAAATCGTTTTATTTAAAACTTTAAATCCATGAAATACTTTTGTGTTATATTACTCATAGGAGCTCTGGCTTTGACAGGTTGCAACCATAATAAAACGCATGAATCTCCACTGGTTATTAGAGCGGATTCTTTCAATGGATCCATAATAGCTGATACTATTATTTATGATGTGATAATTAAAAATCCGAATCCGGATGATCTGTGGACCAGTGAATGCCTGAAAAATATTCACCATTCAGCCTTAATAGATAGTCTGTTTCACCTGGTATACGCGAAACAAGCCGTCGCATATGATCTGTATTCAAATGCACCATTGAAAGTAAAAGATGTAAAACGTATGGAAAATGAAGCAGATTTTCAGCGAAATCAGATTGGAAAAATACAATTTACCGAAAGATGGTATTTTGATGTATCAACGCAACAATTTCAAAAAGAAGTGATTTCCATAACACTTGGACATGAATTGTACAATGAAGAAGGATCAGTGCGTGGCTACAAACCTGTTTATAAACTCAAACTAAACCACTAAATACCTATTTTTTCTTATATACCAAATATTGTGATATTCTTCATGGGTATTGATTTTATGATTTGTATTTTTTTTATAAGAAACATAATTTTACAATACGATTTCAATCAAATACTATTTAATTTGCATTAAATAAAATATATAGCTAAAAATGTTAACAGTAGAAAAAATTGGCGGTACATCCATGACTAAATTTCATGATGTGCTCAACAATATAATTATTGGGAAAAGAAGTGATTTTGAATTGTATCACAGGGTTTTTGTCGTCTCTGCTTACGGTAATGTAACAGATTGGTTGCTGGAACATAAGAAATCCGGGAAACCAGGAATTTATCAATTGTTCATTCAAAATAAAAACTTTGACAAGGCCCTAAATGAAGTTTTAAGAGAATTACTGGAAATAAATAAAAGTTTCAGAAATATAAATCTTGATCTTGCAATTGCTGAAAACTTCATTACAAATCGGATTGTACAGGCAAAAAATTACCTGAATAGTCTTGCTGATGTTCTTGCTACGGGTTATGTTCACAAACATAATATACTTCTCGCTGCACGCGAAATTCTTGCCTCAATCGGAGAAGCCCATTCAGCTTTTAATTCGGTAAACATTTTAGAAAATAATGGTATTGCTTCCACTTTTGTCGATTTATGCGGTTTCAATGACTCAGAATTCCTTACTATTGATGAACGAATCCACAAATCTTTTTCGAAAATTGACTATAGCAAAACTATCCCTGTAGTTACAGGTTATACGAAAGGAACAGAAGGTATTATGAGAGAATTTGACAGAGGTTATTCTGAAGTCACATTCAGTAAAATTGCCGTTGAATTAAAAGCAGACGAAGCTATAATACATAAAGAATTCCATCTTTCATCAGCAGACCCTAATGTTGTTGGAATTGAAAAATCAATTCCGGTTGGATTTACGAATTATAATGTTGCAGACCAGCTTGCAGATATTGGGATGGAAGCTATACATCCCAAAGCTTCAAAACCCCTTGAGATGAATGATATTAGCATCAGAATAAAGAACACTTTCGACCCTGAGCATCCCGGAACTGTTATTTCCAAAAACTATGTGGGCGAAAAATCAAAAGTTGAAATTATTTCCGGCACTGATAAAGTCATAGCTATTGAAGTGCATGATCCCTCAATGGTTGGAGAAGTGGGCTTTGATATGCACATCATGGAAGTATTTCATAAATATGGAGTGAGTTACATTTTAAAGTCTACCAATGCAAATAGCATAACACAAGTAATTTGGCAAAAAGATCTTAAAAAGGAACTTGTGAAAAAGCTTAAGGAAAAGTATCAGGAAATCACTGTCAAAGAAGTTGCACTTATTTGTGTATTGGGAACCAACATTGCTCAACCGGGAATACTGGCAAAAGCAACAACTGCTTTAGCCAAAAACAACATAAACATTGAAAGTTTTTCTCAATCCCTCAAACAGGTAAATATGCAGTTTGTGATACAAAGAGATCAATACAAACAAGGCATTATTGCATTGAATGATACTCTTTGTGCAAACAGTTGATCAACAAGAGTATATGAATTCTTACTTTTGTTCCGTCTTTACACTTCCTATGACAGAAAAATAAGCAGGTTTAGGTTGATAATTTCTGTCAAACAATAAAGGATAATTGGTTCTTCCGGGAATCGGCCAGTTGTTTTTCCACGACTGTCCGTCCTGGATACCCCAAATCGTTACTCTGCTTATATTGTCTTTGTGTTTTACAAAAACATCAAAGCATTCCCGGTATTTTTCAGCAAGCTGTAATTGAACTGAATCAGGCAACCCGGTAACATAAGGATTGTATTTTTCCTGAAATTCATAACTCATTCTAACATCTGCTCCAATCTGTGCTTTGGGATTTGGCAGAACATTTATATCAAGTTCAGTAATCGCTATGTTTACACCCAGATCAGCAAATGCCTGCAAGCATGCATCAAGATCTTCTTTTAAAGGATAATCCAACTGATAATGAGCCTGCATACCAACAGCATCCACATCAATTCCATCCGATTGAATAGTTTCAATTAACTTAACAATGGCATCTCGTTTAAATGGTGTAGGAATCGAATAATCATTGTATATGAGTTCAGCGTCGGGATCAGCTTCCCGGGCAAATTCAAATGCCTTTTTTACATAGTCTTCGCCAAGGATCTCGTACCATATATTTTTACGTATTTCCCCGTTATCATCAATTGCTTCATTCACCACATCCCAGGAACGAATTTTTCCTTTATAGCGGCCAACAACAGCAAATATATGCTCCTTCATACGTTCCAGTAATAGTTCAGGAGAAGCCATATTCCCGGCTTCATCCTTAAAAACCCATTCCGGTGTTTGTGAATGCCAGACAAGAACATGTCCGACCATGTGCATATTATTTTTTTCTCCAAATTCTACAAAACTGTCTGCTGCAGCAAAATTATAGATCCCTGGTTGCGGATGAATAAATTCCCATTTCAGGTAATTCTCTGATGTAATTGAATTAAAATGCTTCAGGATCATTTTAACATCCATTGAATCTTTCAATGTATTTTGTCCAATAGATACACCAATAGGAAAATATTCACTAAAAACTTCCTTTAATCCTGGAACTTCATCAGCTTGATTCACCTGATCACACGATTGCATAAGAACAACAGAGAAAAATAAAACAAATATTGCGTTAGACAATCTGGATATTCCAAATATCGTTTTGTTCGTAAACATCATAATTTTTAAAAATTTAAATTGATTATCAATTGTAACTCTGAATTTATAAATATACATAATTGAATTAATAATTATTTCCTGATTTTTAACATTCATTCTTTCTTAAAGAAATTATCCCAGATCTTTCACCAACAACTGTATTGTTTTAGTGCTTCTTTGTTCAAGTATCATTTCTTTATTTACCATAACTCGTTCAATAGTCTTCTGATCATAATAGCGAATGGTAATTAATTCAAGTTTTTGAGTAATAATTACCTGGTATTTTGCCGACAAGTCATTTGTCACTTTAGGAATAAGATGGGGATCATTATTGACACAAAGTCTGAAACTTACAGCTGTATTCTGCATCAAATTCACTTTCAGATTATTTCGGGCAAATACTTCGAAAATACTCTCAAAATTATTTTCTGCTATAAACGATAGATCCGAAGGATAGATATCAATCAGTACCTGATCCATTTTAAAAATAAAACATGGCATTAGCTTTTGATAATCAAAATTTCCAATTGCTGTTCCACTTTCCTCCGGATGCAAGAATGATTTTACCAATAGAGGTATATTCTTCCTTTTTAATGGCTGTATTGTTCTCGGATGAATAACACCAACTCCATAAAATGCCAGTTCAATAGCATCTGTGTAACTCATCCTGTCTAATTTAACAGTATTATCAAACCATTTGGGATCGGCATTTAACACTCCTGGGACATCCTTCCAAACCGTAACGTTTTCAGCATCAAGAAAAAATGCTAGCAAAGCAGCGGTATAATCGGATCCTTCCCTGCCAAGAGTTGTGGTTAAATTGTTTGCTGTTGAAGCTATAAACCCTTGGGTAATATATGTTTTGTTTTTTTTAAAATTCTCCTGAATCAGTTTTTTGCTTGCATTGAAATTGACTTTAGCCTCACGGTAATTATCATCCGTTTTTAAATATTTTCTGATATCCATCCAGCAACAGTCTATTCCTACCTGAACCAGGTAAGATGCAATAATCATGGTAGCAAGAATTTCACCAAAGGATACCATCTGATCATATTCAAAATTATAAGTCATTGTCGGTTCTTCTTTTAATTTTTCCTCAAGAGCATGATAAATTTTATCAATTTGCTGAAATATCTCTGCATTCTCAGGGAATAAGTCATGGAGTATTGAATTATAAAAATCTCTTACTTTTTTCAGGCTTTGTGATTTTCTTTCATCCTGTTTGAAATAGTGCTGTAACAATTCCTCCATAGCATTCGTGGTTTTCCCCATTGCTGATATTACAATAACAAGAGGTTCATTGGTTTTTCTGACAATTTCTGCCAGATTTCTGACTGATGCAGCATCCTTTACGGAAGCACCTCCGAATTTGAAGACTTTCATATAGCAAGTTTTATTACCTATTAAAGATACATGATAGAAACAGGAATAGAAATGAAATTATTCACCGATTCTTGCATTATCTGTTTTTCTGCTTTGGAATAATAAAACAATGAACGATTTTTGTCAATTGAAAATAATTTTATCTTGTGAGTCAACTTTTACAGCCCATTGCTGATAAATACAAAGATCATCCCCTTTATCAAGACACTTTACAACAATTTGAAAAGAATTCGATAAACAGGTTACATCTGGCTTGTTTATCTGGTTCTTCAAAGAGCATGTTGATTTCTTCACTGCTCCATAAACGAGAAGGTATTCACTTCTTCATACTAAATACAAAAGAAGACGCAGCATATTTTTATAATGATTTATTGACGACTATCTCTGATGATAAAATCATGTTCTTCCCATCCTCTTACAAACGCTCGGTTAAATATCCTCAACCAGATTATGGTAATATTATTCTCAGAGCAAATGTCTTAAACCGTCTGGATGATTTTTCTTCAGGCCTTTTGGCTATCGTTACCTATACAGAAGCAATAACAGAAAGAGTAATTAACAAAAACAAATTATCAAAAGATACATTGCATCTCAAAACAGGAGAAAGATTCAGTGTGTCTTTTATTCGGGAAGTATTGGAATCCTACAATTTTGAATTGGTAGATTTTGTATATGAACCTGGACAATATTCTGTTAGAGGGAGTATCATAGATATTTTTTCATTTTCATCAGAATTTCCTTACCGAATTGATTTTTTTGGAGATGAAATTGATTCGCTCCGGTCATTTGAACCTGAAAGTCAACTGTCCAGGCAAAAATTCGATAAAATATCCATCCTTCCAAATATTCAGGAATATACACATAAAGAGCTGCATCAATCATTATTTGAATTTTGTGCAAAAACATCCAATATCTGGATAGAAGATATAATTACAACAACAAATATGCTTGAGGAAATAGAATCTGTAATAAAAAATGATACAACAGTTCAGGAAAATAATAAAGTCTGTTTATACGATAAAAAAGATTTTATTGAGGATCTAAATCATCATAGCACTATTGAATTTGGAGTGTCTTCATACTTCTCAGATTCCAAAACATTCGAGTTCTCAACCAAGAATCAACCCTTATTTCAAAAGAACTTCAATGTACTTGCTGAAAATTTAAAAATGTACATCGCTCAGGATTTTGAGGTATATATTTTATCTGAAAATGAAAAACAGATAGAACGTTTGATGGCAATTTTTAAGGATATCTTGCCTGGTATTACATTCCATTGGATTTTACAGACTCTTCATGAAGGGTTTATTGACAACAATCTTAAAATTTGTTGTTACACTGATCATCAGATATTTGATCGCTATCACAAATACAGGTTGCATCAATACTTTTCAAATAAAGCTTCCGTAAGCTTAAATGAGTTGAAAGATTTGAAACCAGGAGATTACATTGTGCATATCGATCATGGAATAGGTCGATTTGGTGGCCTGGAAAAAATTGAAGTGAATGGCAAAATGCAGGAGGGAATTAAATTGGTTTATCGCGACAATGATATTTTATTTGTCAATATTCATGCTTTGCACAGAATTTCAAAATACAAAGGAAAAGATGGAACAGTACCAAAAATCTATAAGCTTGGTACCGGGGCATGGCAAAAATTAAAGGATAATACCAAGAAAAAAGTAAAGGATATTGCGAAAGATCTTATTGCACTATATGCAAAGAGAAAATCACAGACCGGATTTCAATTTTCACCGGACACATATTTGCAGGAAGAATTAGAAGCTTCCTTTATTTATGAAGATACTCCCGATCAGTTAAATGCAACTCTGGTTGTGAAATCTGATATGGAATCAGATACACCAATGGACAGATTAATATGCGGTGACGTTGGTTTTGGAAAAACTGAAATAGCAATTCGTGCTTCATTTAAAGCAGTTACTGATAGCAAACAGGTTGTAATATTAGTTCCAACAACAATACTTGCCCTCCAGCATTACACTACCTTTAACGAACGTTTGAACAATTTTCCATGTACTATCGAATTCATTAGCAGATTAAAAAAAAATGCAGAACAAAAAAGAATACTGTCTGAAACAGAATCCGGGAAAATTGATATCCTGATCGGAACACACAGACTGCTTAGTAAAGACATAAAATTTAAAGATCTGGGATTGCTGATTATTGATGAAGAGCAAAAGTTTGGAGTAACTGCAAAAGAAAAACTGAAAAGAATGAAACTCGATGTGGATACATTAACAATGACAGCAACTCCTATACCCAGGACCATGCAATTTTCGTTGATGGGCGCACGAGATTTATCAGTAATCAATACTCCTCCTCCAAACCGACATCCAATAATAACCGAATTGCATACTTTTAATGAAAGTATTATAAAAGAAGGCATAGAGTTTGAAGTAAGTCGCGGCGGACAAGTATTTTTTATTCACAACCATATACAAAATATCCTTGCAGTTGAAGCGCTGATTAAGAAATTATGTCCATTTGTTAAAACAGCCGTTGGACATGGACAAATGGAAGGCCAAAAGCTGGAGGAGATCATGCTTAGTTTTGTCAGTGGAAATTGCGATGTCCTGGTTTCAACCACTATTGTTGAATCAGGCCTGGATATTCCCAATGCAAATACAATTTTTATAAACAATGCTCAAAATTTTGGTTTGAGCGATTTGCACCAGCTAAGAGGAAGAGTTGGAAGATCCAATAAAAAGGCTTTCTGCTATTTAATTGCTCCTCCCCTAACATCCATAACTCCGGAAGCACGAAGAAGATTAAAAGCAATTGAAGAGTATTCTGATTTAGGAAGCGGTTTCAACATTGCTTTGCAGGATTTGGATATCAGAGGAGCAGGCAATTTGCTCGGAGCTGAACAAAGTGGTTTTATTGCCGATATAGGATTTGATACTTACAATAGAATACTAAATGAGGCCTTAAGAGAATTAAAAGAAAATGAATTTAAAGATCTTTACAAAAAAAATGATGAAGCATCAGCACTTCAGCAAAAGGAAACAGAGTATTTTACAGATTGTACAATAGATACTGACCTGGAAATTCATTTGCCTGATGAATATGTGTCAAATATATCCGAGAGAATTCGTTTGTATCGACAATTGGATTCTATTGCTAATGAAAAAGAACTTATAAAATTTGAGGATGACCTTGTTGATCGCTTTGGTCCTCTGCCTCATCCGACAAAAGATCTGTTGCAGATTGTGAGACTTCGATGGGTGGCTGAAAAATTAGGATTTGAAAAAGTCATAATAAAAAATAACAAACTGATCGCCCATTTTATATCGGAAAGAGATTCATATTATTTTCATTCAGATACTTTCACAAAAATTCTCAACTTTGTTCAAAAAAAACCTGCTCATTTCAGGATGAAAGAAATGAAAAACAAACTTACGATCACCATTGACGAAATATCCGGTTTAAACAAAGCAATCTTGTTTCTTACCCAGATACTTAAAGGGGATCAATAGAATTATTTTAATGATTACAAATGAATTTAGTAATTGATATAGGGAATAGCAAAACAAAATATGCTGTTTTCAGCGAACACAAAATGATCGATTTTTTAGAATCGGCTGACTCCATCAAAAAAGATATTGAATATCTCATAAATAGAAATCTGCAGATTCGTCATTGTATCATTTCAACTGTTCAAAATACACCTGCGGAAGTTATGGATTTTCTTTCCCGGAGTTCAATTCATACCATCCTGTTAAATCATGAGACCTCAATTCCTTTTAAAAATACATACGAAACACCTGAGACTTTAGGAAACGACCGGATAGCTGCCATTGCTGGAGCATGTTATCTTTATCCGAACAAAAATGTGTTAATTATAGATGCCGGAACAGCAATCACATTCGATCTTATAAATGAAAAAAATACCTATCTGGGCGGTACTATTTCTCCTGGTTTGGATATGCGATTTAATGCCTTGCATCATTTTACTGCAAAATTACCATATTTGAAAAAATCAAAAAGCATAAAAACAATAGGTAAAAATACGACAGAAGCTATCGTTAACGGGGTACAAAATGGAATGATCTTTGAAATTGAAGGGTATTTAACAAAAATTGGCTATAAATATCCTCAACTTGTTGTTTTACTTACAGGTGGAGACAGTCAATTTTTTGATAATATGCTAAAAAAACCCATCTTTGCTGTTTCAAACTTAACACTTATAGGATTAAATTTCATTTTAGAATATAATGCGTAGACTCTTTAAGGTTATAACTCTTTATTATTTCATATTCCCCTTATCAATCTTCGGTCAGAATTACATCAATAATCCGTACTCAAGATTTGCCATTGGAGATTTGATAAATACAGGACTAAGTTATAACAGATCTCTTGGAGGTAGTTCAATTGCCCTACGGCCATTTAACCAGATTAATTATCTGAATCCTGCATCCTACACTTCACAAGATACAATGTCATTTCTCTTTCAGGGTGGCATTACAGGTAGAAGCTCTTTAATCAATACCAATCTTGATCAGGATAAGACAAACAACCTTAATATTGAATATCTTGCTATTGGATTTCCAATAGCAAAATGGTGGAAATTCAGTATTGGTCTCGTACCCTATAGCAGGATAAATTATCTTTTCAGGGAATATCCCTTAGCTGAAGAATACAGTTATATTTCAATTGACTACCAAGGCGATGGAGGGCTTAACGAGTTTTATTTCGGTACATCTTATGAAATAAAGAATTTTCTTTCAATCGGAGTGAATGCTTGTTATCTGTTTGGATCGCTTGATAAAGAACGCATTATTGATAATGCAGATCTCAATGCAGTTTATACTAATCCTGACGAAATAGTAGCATTCACACGTATACAGGAAGAATACATTGCAAGTGATTTTTATTTCCGTTTTGGATTGCAGGCTTATAAAACTTATGGCGAAAAGCATACCTTTATTCTGGGTGCTACCTTTGATGGCAAAACAAACATAAAAGTCAAAGAAAATTCTATTACCAATAGAGGATTTTTCAGAGCAGGATTGATATATGTTGATACCTTCAAGATTGTAACCGATTCATCTGGCTCTTTTACAATGCCCATGAAATACGGACTTGGATTTTCCTATGTGTATAACAATAAACTTTTTATTACAACAGAGTTTTCTTCTCAGGATTTCAGAAATACTACAATAAACAAAGAACACCAGAACCTGAGCAAATATAATTCCTGGCGATTTGGAGCAGAATATATTCCTGTCCCCTTTTCAAGCAGAAAACGAGCTTCCTACATTGAAAGAATACATTATCGTATAGGAGGCCATTTTACAAATACTTATCTTAATATCGCAGGAACACAAATAAACGACTATGGATTCAGTATCGGATTAGGTTTACCCTGGAGAAATCCAAGCAAATTATACACATATTCTTCTTTTAATTTGTCCTATGAATATGGTGTAAGAGGAACAACCAATAATGACCTGATAAAAGAAAACTATCATATCATTACATTTGGTTTTACTTTGCACGATTTTTGGTTTCGTAAACCTAAGTATGATTAATCATAGGATCATGAAAAAAGACATGCAAATGAAATTTTTGTTGAATGTTGCATTTGTTTCATTATCAATTGTTTCCTTTAGCCAGAAAGGTGTTGAAGACGGATCTAAATACGGACATGGAGAAGACAGTATAAGGTGTGTCAGGAATTTTTCACTTTACAGAGAATACACACGCCATAATGAATATAACGTAGCTTACCCATATTGGCAAATTGCTTTCGATGAATGTCCTAATGCTTCAAAAAACATTTTCCTCGATGGCGTTAAAATCGTTAAACACAAATTAGAAAAAACTCAAATCCCAGAACGTAGGAAAGAATTGCTGGATACTCTTATGTTAATTTATGACAGGAGAATAAAATACTATGGTGAGAAAGGAAATGTGAAAGGAAGACAAGGTGTTGACTTATTGAAATATGGAAGAGAGAATATTGAAAATGTAAAAATTGCTTATGATTATTTGAAAGAATCTATTGTGCTTCGAAGAACAAAAACTTCAGATCCTGTCCTGGTTAGTTTTGTATCAACATCCATTATTCTCTACCAGAATAACATCCTGGATGCCAGCAGGACCATTGAAGATTATCTTATGGTATCGGTCATAATCGATGAAAATATTAAAGCAAAACCATCAGATAAGGACCTCCAGGATATAAAGCTCGCCATAGGAGATAACTTTGTGAAAGAAGGGCCCGGCAATTGTGATACTCTGATAAGTTATTTCTCCAAAGAGCTTTCTGCGAAACAAGAAGATATTGAGTTCTTGAGGATGTTAACTTCTCTTTTGCGCAACAGAGATTGTACAAAATCTGATTTGTTCTACAATGCATCTAAAAATTTACATAGTCTTTCACCTACATCTGAATCAGCGCTGAATATTGCCATTTTGGCTTTTAATTCTGATAAATACAAAGAAGCTGCAGAGTACTATCAACAAGCTCTTAATCTTGAAACTGATGAAGACAAGAAAGCAGATTATTATTATGGAATAGCTGCCTGCTATAGTGAAATGGATAATAAAGCTACGGCACGAAATTATGCACTTAAAGCTATCGAGAAAAGACCAGGCTGGGGTGAACCATTCCTTTTAATCGGCCAGTTGTATGCTAACAGCAAAAACGATTGCAGCTCATTATCACTTCCGAATTCGATCTATTGGATCGCCGTTGATATGTTTATTAAAGCAAAAGAAATTGATAATTTTGTACAGGAAAAAGCCAACAAACTCATCCTCTCTTATTCAAATTATTTTCCGGATAAAGAGGAAGCTTTCTTTCAGGATGTAACTGAAGGAGAGAAATATGATATTGGTTGCTGGATAAATGAGACCACCACAGCAAGATTCAATGATTAGTAAAAGCTGTCATAGAAGTTTACATTTCATTTCATCTCTTCTCACCATATGCATATCAATAATGACAATTGGTTGTCATAATGATATGGAAGTAATCAATGCACTTACAGAAGACGAAAATTACCCTTTACAAACAGGGAAAAATATTGAAGTTCAATATACAGATTCAGCTCGTTTGCAATTGATCTTCAAAGCTCCAAAAATGAAAAAGTTTCTTAATAATGAAGAAGAAGGGGCTTATTATGTATTTGAAGATGGCATTGAAGTATTTTTTTACGACAATAACGAAAAACTTGAATCCATTTTTAAATCCGGGTATGCTAATTATTATGAAAAACCAAGTATTTGGAAAGCCAGTGATAGTGTAGTTGCCAGAAATATTCAGACAAATGAGCAACTTTCGACTGAAGAACTTTTTTGGGATCAAAAGAATAAGCGTGTATATTCTCATGTATTCACAAAAATAACAAATGAAGATGGAGTTTTTTATGGTGAAAAAGGATTTGAATCCGATCAAGATCTTGAAAACTACAAGCTGATCGGTTCAAGCGGAAGTGTTGAGGTGGAAGATGAAGAACTTCCTTAAAATTTATTAACTTGAAAATAATCTGGTTAATATTGGCAGTATTTACATTAGGTATAGGTATATACAATTCAATAACAATAGATTTTAACGCATCATACATGTTTTTTTTAATGTCATTCCTGTCATTTTTATTATATTTTATACGAAAAAAGCTGGGAAATAATAAACCTTCCAAATCCAATGAGTGATTTGATGATTATTGCTATTACTTTAATTTTCAGTGCTTTTTTTTCAGGCATGGAAATAGCTTATATTTCTTCAAACAAGCTAAGGATAGAACTGGATAAAAAACAGGGACTTTTCAGCTCAAGAATCATTACCATACTAATAAATCATCCCGGAAGATTTTTAACGACTATGTTGCTGGGCAATAACATTGCTCTTGTTATTTATGGTGTTAAAATGGCTTTAATTCTGGAGCCTTTGATAACCAGGTATTTACAATCGCCGGTTATAGTCCTTACTATCCAGACTGTTGTTTCAACATTGTTAATTTTGATAACTGCAGAATTCCTGCCTAAAGTTGTTTTTCGCACAATTCCTAACTATACATTGAACGTTTTTTCTGTCCCTGTTTCCATTTTTTATTTTCTGCTCTATCCGGTGACTTCCGCAATTACAAAATTTTCAATATTTATTATTAATAAAATTCACAGAAAAGGCTATGATTCAAAACTAAGTGCACAAAAAGTATTTGGCAAAGTTGATCTGGCGTATATGATAAATGAATCGCAGGAAAATAAAGCCCAAGAGACAAAGCAAAATAATGATTTAAAACTATTTCAAAATGCTTTGGAGTTTTCTTCTGTAAAAGTGCGCGATTGTATGGTGCCTCGTACAGAAATTGCAGCACTTGAAGTCTCCAGCTCAATTGAAGAGTTCCGGCATATGTTTATTGAAACCGGGTATTCAAAGATCCTTATTTATGAAGATAATATCGATAATATGATTGGTTATATAACTTCCAAATCAATGTTTAAGAATATTCGCAGCATCAGAGATCATGTTATTGAAATTTCATTTGTTCCTGAGACCATGTCAGCAAATACACTGCTTGAAACATTTATACATGAAAAGAAAAATATAGCAGTGGTTGTAGACGAGTTTGGAGGACTCTCCGGTATGCTGACAATAGAAGATATTATTGAAGAAATTTTTGGGGAAATTGAGGACGAACACGATACAGTAGAACTAATCGATAAACAGGTAAATACCAATGAATATATATTTTCAGGACGACTTGAGATCGATTTTATCAATGAAAAGTACAAATTAAATATCCCTGAGTCAGAAGATTATGAGACACTTGCCGGCTTTATTTTTCACCATCACGAAAGCATCCCTAAATTAAATGAACAGATTGAAATTAACAATTTTAAAATAAAAATCCTTAAGGTTTCAAGTACAAAAATTGATCTGGTCCATCTGAAATTAAGACCTTCTTAAAAATCCTCAATTTTTAATTAGTTTTTGTTGTATAAAGCTATTAATTACTATATTCGTAGCCTGATTTTTCAAACCTAAAATTCTTATTAAATGGCAATTATACAAAGTATTAGAAACAGGGCAGGATTATTGATTGCGGTTATTGTTGGAGTCGCACTTTTGGCATTCATTGTTGGAGATTTCATCGTATCCGGTGGCTTTATATATCAAAAATCCAAATTGAATGTTGCCGAAATAAACGGAAAGAAGATTTCTTACCCTGAATACCAGAAATTATATCTTCAATTTGAAAATATTTTAAAAATACAGTACCAGACAAATTCTTTGGATGAGAACATGAGTGCAAGTATCAGAAATCAAACATGGCAGGAAATTCTTCAAAGATTCATTCTGTTTAGAGAATATGAAAAATTGGGGTTGGTAGTTCATGATCAGGAATTTTCTGATCTGATTCAGGGACCCAATCCTCATCAATTGGTTATGCAAATGTTTGGTGATCCGCAAACCGGCACTCTTAACAGATTACAGTTAACTGAATTTCTTAGCCGAATTGATCAACTTACCGGTGATCAAAAAACACTTTGGGTCTATTACGAAGATATGATCAATAAAGAAAGACTTTATAATAAATACCACACCCTTATCAGACAGGGATTGTATGTCAATAAACTCGAAGCTCAAACAAGACAGGAACAAATCAATAATTCGGTGGATATTAGCTTTGTGCAAAAATCATACTCTTCTATTCCTGATAGTACGATTTTAATAAGCAACTCTGAACTGAAAGAATACTATAAAGAAAACAAAGAAAGATTTAAACAAGAGGAAACACGTAACATTAAGTATGTTGCATTTGAAGTAATTCCATCAAAAAAGGATTACAAAGATGCTGAAGCCTGGATAAATGATGCATATGAAGAGTTTCTTGAAATAGAGGATGTCGAACAATACATTAATTTCAATTCCCCTCCTTATGACCCGACAAATTATAAGAAGGGTGAATTACCGGATACACTTGATAATTTTATGTTCAAAGCCAAACCTGGTGATGTTTACGGACCGTATTTTGAAGATAATGCCTTCAAACTTGCCAAGCTTGTTAAAATCAACTACTTATCTGACTCAGTTCGCGTTAGTGATATCTTACTGCCTGTAAATCAAAATAATATCAATTATATGCAGATGCTTGCCGATAGTATAAAAACGCTTCTTGAAGATGGAGCTGATTTTGCAAAACTGGCAAGAGAAAATTCTGCAGATCCGTCTGCACAAATTGGAGGTGATTTAGGCTGGATAAGAGAGGGTTATAATGGTCGTTATTTCAGCGATAGTTGTTTTTATGCCGAAAAAGGAGACGTAAAGATAACCTATGGTGAGTCGGGATTGCATATTGTGAAAATTACAGATGTATCCAAACCTGTTAAAAAAATACAGGTTGGCATTCTTTCACGAGAGGTTATTCCCAGCAATGAAACCGATCAGATTTATTATAGCAAAGCTGTCGAATTTGCTACACAGAATAATACAATAGAAAAATTTGAAGCTGCAACTTCAGAAGATGATTTAAGAGCCATTCCTGTTTTTGAACTTAAACCTCTTGATAATGAAGTTCAGGGACTGGATGATTCCCGTTATTTGGTGCATTGGGCATTTCAGGCTGAAGAAGGTGATATTGTTGACGAGATCAGAGCATATGGTAGCAAATATGTTGTCGCCATTGTTACAAAAGTAAATCATAAAGGGTACTCACCTCTTGAAGAAATCAAACCAGATTTGGAAATTGAAATTGCAAAAGATAAGAAAGCAGAAATTATCAAAACTGAAATGATGCAGGCTTTAGAAAATTCCGTTACTATTGATGATCTGGCAGATCATTTAAACCTTGATATACAATCTGCCACAGGGATCAGATTCAATTCTTTTTCCGTTCCCGGAGCTGGAAATGAACCAAAATTAATCGCTGCAGCACTTAATTCCGAGCCTGACCAATTATCAGACCCCATTGATGGTGAAAATGGAGTTTATATGCTAAATGTTGAAAATATAAATGCTCCGGAAAATCAATTCGACAATCTTAACATGACCAAAAGTTATATTCAGAGAAATTATGCCAATCGTGCTATGCGATCAACCTTCCAGACACTTATTGAATTAGCAGATATAAAAGATCACAGGGTTAACTTTTATTAAATTCTTAATAAAATACTGAAAAAGCTGTCTGAAAAGTGTATAAATCACAAACCTGTCTCTGCGGTTAAGATTTAAATATACTTATCAGACAGCTTTTTTTATTGATTACTTTATCAATATACAGATCATTTAACCAGTTAACAGTTCTCTTACAATTATTGCAATCTCTTTCCCATCAGCTTTACCTGCCAGCTCTTTTGTTGCAACTCCCATGACCTTTCCCATATCTTTCTGGTCTGCAGCACCGGTTTTTTCAATAATTGCTTCCAGGTATTTTCTTAATTCATCGGGACTCATCCTGGCCGGAAGATATTCTTCAAGAACTTTCGCTTCAGCGATTTCTCTTTCATAAAGATCATTTCGTGCCTGTTGCTTATATATCTCTGCAGATTCATTCCTTTGTTTTACCAGCTTCTGAATTATTTTTAACTCTTCATCATCCGATAATTCCGCACTGACATTCACTTTGGTTCTGGCAAGAGTAAATGCTGTTTTTGCCGCACGTAATGCCTCCAATTTAATTTTATCTTGATTATGCATGGCTGCTTGTATTGCTTCGTTTACCTGCTGACTGATTTTCATAATACACTTAATTTAACATGGTAGAATCAACAAATATAGTAACAAATTGCTTTGCTGAGTCTGATGTTTAAGCATAGCCTGCATTGTTTCTTATAACCATCCGATATGCAAAACCATTGCCTCCATGCACAAAATCATTTTCTAATTTCAATTGCCTGTTTTTCAGGCTGAACAATTGTCTATGCAAAGATATATTTGGTTTTAATTCATTAACTGCCAATCTCAAATGAACAATAAAAATTGCTTATTTATTGAAGCTGTGGAATATTCCTTTGTATAGGTATGATATCCTTTGTTAAATCATGAAATTAACTGCAAACCCGCATCACCCTTTCTTTGATTTCTGTCGGAGTAGGATTCAGTTCTTCAGTTGTAAATTTTCCCTTCTCGATATCTATACGTTCAAATACCTGCAAATACAATTCAAAAATGATATAAAGACTGATGGTATATCTGTCCTCAAGCTGATCTTTAATTTTCTCTATAGTATCAATTGTTTCCCGCTTGTATATCTCAGCATAATTATAATATTCTCTGATAACATTTCTAAATTTAGGTGCTATTGGTTTTCCCTGTGCCATTTTCTTCAGATCTTCCGGCGCTAGATTATGTTTCTTCAATATATCTGCAGTAAAATAATTCAGGTTGTTGTTCTGGTCTTTTTGAAAATCGCGAATAATATGCACCAGGTAGCTAAACAATGCACAAGGGCGGGCAACTGCAATTACATCAAACGATGGAGAAATAAACTGATCATCCTTTTTGCTAAGGCAGCATAAGTGAACAAAAATTGAAGCAGGAGCAACTGAAGCACCTTCCGCATAGGCAATAAAACTATTGTACGTGGCAAAACCGTCATGACTGATATCGTAAATCATCGATCCCGCAAAGTTTCTGAATAACTCAGAAGGTATTTTAAACTTACTGATGGTTTCTGTTACATGCTTCATTGATGAATCAATACGTGATATATCATTCAGACTTTCAATCCAGTTGTTTACCTTATCGACAAACATACTCCTCTCCTCAGGAGTTAAGGGTCCCAGAGCTTTACGATTGTCAATTAAATCATCAATTTTTCGCATAAACTGGTAACATACCTTTGCAGCCTGAAATCTTTCCTCCTCCCAAAAACCAGCTGCAATCAAGATATTTGGATGATCTTTGATTGCCTCAAAATTTATTCCCTGTATAATAGAGTATGTATCCAGTTTCCCGTTCTTCATGCCTGATTCTGTTTTATAACTTAAACTTATGAATAATTCTTTCGCTGGTAAGCATTGCTGATAATAATACCAGAGGGATTCCACCACCTGGTTGCGTACTGCTACCAACAAAAAATAAATTTTTATAGCGATAATGTTTGTTGTGTGGTCTGAAATACCCCATTTGTAAAAGATTATGGCCAATACTCCCAAATGCTGCTCCCTTTGTCAGATTGAAAAGTGTTTGCCAGGTTTTTGGTAAATAACATATTTCGAATTTAATATGTTTTTCAAAATTCTTCATTCCCTCTTTTTCTAATCGCTGGATAATTCCCTTGCGTGCTTTCTTTTTCATTAGACTCCAATTCTGTTCCAAATTGTTTGCCAAATGACCAACCTGCACAATAGCCGTTATAGAATCCTGTCCTGACGGGGCAGCCGTTTGGTCCGAACGAACCGGTGAATGGAGATAAAAAGTTTGTTCATCTGGCAATGATTTTTCTTTGAACACCCTTCTGATATCCTTTTTATAACTTGATGAAACAAACAAATTGTGTTGTTTCAATTGCGGATAAACAACATCCAGACCCCAATGAAAAACTATTGCAGAACAAGTATAGTTGAGCAAATTTATTCTTCTTGTCCATATTCCTTTTGGAAGCAAATGATTATATATATAAGGAAGATCAGCATTTGATACAACGATATCTGCTTTATAAAAGGATTGATCATTCAAAATAATACCTTCTGCACATTTGTTTCTGATTTTAATTTCCTTTACCGGAGAGTTCAAATAAAATTTTACTTTATTTTCTTTGGCTATCTTAAAAAGATTCTTTGCTACTTCAGTCATTCCTCCCCTGGGAAACCATACACCTTCAGACAATTCCATATAAGGCAAGCCTGCAAAAACACCTGATGCTGTTAAAGGATTTTGGCCAATGTAAAGATTCTGAAGAGTAAATATATACCTTAAGGCATCATGCTTAAAAAATCCACTGATATATGAATATTGATTTCTGTGAGCATTCAAACGAAACAATAAAAACATGTTTCTAACATTTATCATATTAAACATGTTATTAAAATTTCTATCGATAAAATATTTTATTGACAGGCTGAAAGCATTGGATGTCTTACTCATGTATTTTAAAAATTTCCTGTAACTGCCCTGCTCAAATGATTCAAGCTGTTTTCTCATCTCATGCAAATCAGGGGAAAACAGAAACTCTTTTCCATTGTGAAATTTAATCCTGTAAGTAGGATCCATTTGAAAAAGTTCAAATTCATCCTTGAATGTCCGCCCTATGGAATTGTAAAATTTTTCATATATCCCCGGCATCATAATCATAGTAGCTCCGATATCAAATCTGTGCCTTTTTTTTATAATGCTTCCGCACCTTCCTCCGGGATAGGAGTTTTTCTCGAAAACGGATACATTATAACCTTGCTGCGCAAGCAGAATCGAAGTAGCAATTCCTCCAATTCCCGCTCCAATAATAGCTACATCGTATTTCATTTTCAGAAAACAGAATAAGATCAATAACAAATGAAGTACTATCTTCTACTGATCAGAATTACTCAAAAAGTAACTCCTGCAAGATAGAAATTCTAAAAATACTATTTGGAATTGAGAGGCCTGAATATTGACTTGTATCCTAAAAAGATGGGGAAATGATAAATGATCAGTCAACATTTTCATGCAAATACCTGTTATTATCACTTAATTTCACACTTTTGTCTTCATCATCGGAAAGTGAATACCTTGATATCCTTTTCTCCTTGGAAGGCTCTGTTTTATCCAGTTCAAAGTTACGACGAATATAAGCGGGCTGATTTTCCATTTCATCAATACTCGATTTAACCTGTTGACTGTTTAGATCCATCTCTCTTAACTTTTCGTATGTTTTCTTAATGTTTTTTACTCTTTCGGCTCCCTTTCTGAATTCAATTGCTCTTTTCATACTCCCTCTTTGATCATCATCGCCGATTCTCTCCGATTCAAAAGGTTGAGACAGATCAAATTCAATTTCCCGTTGTGTAATGATATTGCTTCCTGTTCCTGATCTCCTACGGTTTTTTGGTACCTCCTTAATCTCAAACCCTTCTGTCGGCTTCCCATATTTTTCTGATGTTTTTGTATATTCATCATCAAGTGCTATTTTATCAAGCTGCTTCTTCCTGAAATACAATTCAGGTATGCTGTTTGTTCCAAATCCTGTTGCTATTACCGTTACACAAAGTGCCTCACCCAAGGACTCGTCGATTCCATTTCCCCAGATCAAATCTGCCTCATCACCTGCACAACTTTGCACATAATCAGTAATCTGGCCAATTTCATCCATAGTAATTTCTTCATTTCCCGATGTAATATTGATCAATATATTTCTCGATCCAACGATATTATTATCGTTCAGTAGCGGAGAATTTATAGCTTCCGTAACTGCCCTGATGGCGCGGTCTCCTCCTCTCGCGTTTGCAGAACCCATGATGGCCACACCGGAGTTTGTCATAACGGTTTCCACATCCGCAAAATCCACATTGATATAGCCATGTACAGTTATTATTTCGGCTATTCCTTTTGCTGCAATGGCCAGCACATTATCTGCTTTTGCAAATGCTTCCGATACTTTCAAATCACCGTACATTTCACGGATTTTTTCATTATTAATCACCAAAAGAGAATCTACGTATTTCTCAATTTCAGCTACTCCCTCAAGTGCCTGGTTTATTCTTCGCTGGCCCTCATTTCTGAAAGGTATTGTTACGATAGCTACCGTGAGAATCCCGAGTTCTTTGGCAGCCTTTGCTATCACAGGAACAGCTCCTGTTCCTGTTCCTCCGCCCATACCTGATGTAATAAAAACCATTTTCGTGTTCACAGATAAAACTTCAATAACGTCGTCCAGATTTTCGATTGCAGCTTCTCTTCCTATTGCCGGTTTGTTCCCTGCACCTCTTCCTTCTGTTAACGATGAACCCAACTGTATCTTCACCTGCACAGGACTATTTTCCAATGCCTGCGCATCGGTATTGCATACAACAAAGTCAACATCTTTTATACCGTGTTCATACATATAATTTACTGCATTGCTACCTCCTCCTCCAACACCAATTACTTTGATTATAGATGATTTGTTAACCGGCAAATCGAAATTCATTAAATCTTCTTTCATTTTTTGTACACTTTAAGTTTTCATGAGGCATTTTATACTATCACTCCATATCGGCACCTTTTTCTTCAAAAATATCAGTGATTCTCTTTTTAAATGCTGCAATAATTCCACTGCCTACCCTGTTTTCTTCAGCTTCAACAAGCATATCATCTTCTTCAAATTCTTTCTCTTCCGCATCATTCTCTCCTCTTTCCTGTTTCTGATAAAGTTCCCATCCTTTAAGAAGCAAACCAACACTTGTAGCATATTGAGGCTTATTGATTTCCTCTGCCGGATCACTGTTAAGGTATTCGATAGGATAGCCAATTCGAACATCCATACCTGTATGGAACCTTACCAGTTGTGAAAGATGCTTCAGTAAAGCACCTCCTCCGGTAAGTACAATCCCTGCACTTAATTTATCCATACATCCGCTATTCTCAATTTCGAACATTACAGCATCAATAATTTCCTCCATTCGCATTTGTATGATATATGCCAGGTTTTTGAATGAAATTTCTTTCGGTTCACGACCATTAATTCCTGGTATTGTTACTACTTTATCATCAGGAGCAAGATCACCCAGTGCAGAACCAAATTGTGTTTTCAGTGCTTCAGCCTGTCGATGAAGTATCTTGCAACCCTCTTTAATATCTTTTGTTACCACATTTCCTCCAAAAGGTATCACGGCAGTGTGACGTATTGAATCATCAAAGAAAACTGCAACATCTGTTGTTCCTCCTCCAATATCAACAAGAGCAACTCCCGCTTCTTTTTCATCATCTGTTAATACTGCGGAAGATGAAGCCAGCGGCTCCAAAATGAGCTGATTTACTTTCAAACCAACGCGGTTTATACACTTCTCAATATTTTTTGCAGAGGCTATCTGTCCGATAACAATATGAAAATTTGCCTCCAGACGTCTTCCCGACATACCAACAGGATTCTTTACTCCTGTCTCATTATCAACAATATAATTCTGGGGCAATACATGAATGATCTCTTCACCAAGATCAATTGGTATTTTATACATATCAGCTATAAGCGCATCAATGTCATTTTGAATAATCTCATCCCTGTCGCTTCCCAGATTAATATACCCACGGTTCTTAATACTTTTAATATGCTGTCCGGCTATGCCGACAAAGACATCGCTAAACTGCACACCAGCTTGTTTTTGTGCCTCTTCAACTGTCTGATGAATTGCACTGACAGTTTCTTCGATATTCAGAACTACACCCTTTTTCACACCTTTCGAAATTGATTTGCTCATACCGATCACATCAAGTTTCCTGTTTTCATTTACTTTTCCGATCAGTGATACAATTTTGGTTGTCCCAATATCAACTGCTGCTACATAGTTTGATTTTTGCCTCATCATTTTTGTTATATTTTAGTACATACAACTTGATCTTTGTATTTTAAATTTATTTTCACATACTGGTTCCATCCAATCGTATTTAAGCCTTCTTTATAAAATATTTCCAGTTTATCCAGTTTTTCAGAATAATTATCAAGAGTACCAAACAAAATAATATGCGGTCCGACTCGAGGTATTAATTCCAACTCACCTGATTTGGTCACATACATCTGAACAAACTGTGAATTCCATAACTCGTGTTGAAAAATGTAAAGAGAAAGTGTATAAACATTCTTTATGATCTTCTCATATCTGTTATCAGCAAGATTATTGACATTTACTGCACTGCCTATGGTAAATGGAGTTTTAATATATCCATTTACAACAAGCACATGTGGAGTGAAACGAGGAGATAAAGAAAGAATATTGCCCTCTACGTCAATGTAATATCCATTTCCGTTCATATCAATTATTCTGACAAAAGGTTCACGCTGGCTAATATCAATGTACAATATTCCCTTAGCACTGGTATATGCTCTGCAATCTTTCACTATTTGATTTGATAATATGACCTTTTCCAGTTTTATAAGATCAATTCCATACAAAGGCTCTCCCAGATAATGAATGTTGTTATTCTCCAGTATTTTAAGTATATCTTCCTCTAATAAAAAGCCGGAGTTCAGACTATCAATTATTGTTATTTCAATTCCATTACATAACTGGCTTTCATATTTATTACTCACAAACCCGGCGATCAGTAACAAATAAACAACAGTCATTGTCCAGATTGCTATTTTTTTTAACATCTTCATCTGCTTCGAATCAATTGTTTAATGGGGTCAATAAATCTGTCTATATCACCTGCTCCCATAGTAAGCAGTATCTCAAACTGATTGTTTTCCAAAACCTTTATGAGCTCACTTTTTTTACAGCCTAATTTTACAGTATCTACTTGTTTATAAATCAGATCCGAACTTACACCACTTATTGGTTGTTCGCGTGCAGGATAAATATCAAGCAGTATCAACTTATCCAGTGCACTTAAACTCGTAGCAAATTCATCGGCAAAATCCCTGGTTCTGCTGTATAAATGCGGTTGAAATATTCCGGTAATTTTTTTCCCGGGATATAAATTCCTGACTGAGCTGATAAATGCGTCAAGTTCACGTGGATGATGTGCATAATCATCAATGTAAATACATGCATCACTTTTGTATTGGATGTCGAACCTTCTTTTTACGCCTTCAAATGAACCAAGAGTTGCTGAAATGGTGTTTTCATCTACACCTGTCAGCCAGGCTACAGAAGTAGCAGCTACTGCGTTTTCAATATTTGTTAGTCCGGGATACGAAAACACAATTCCCCGGATTAACTTCCCGGGTGTATGAATGTTAAAACTGTATTTATCTTCTGTCTTCTTTATATCACTGGCAAAAAAATCAGCAGATGAGTCATCAAAGGAATACGTATATTTCCTTACTTCATTTTCATCAAAATCAATTTCAATTCCCTTCTTTAATACTACAATACCCCCTTTTCTCACCTGAGATAAAAAGCTTTTATAACTACTTTTAATTTCATCATAAGAAGAATAAATATCGAGATGATCGGAATCAATCCATGTTATCAGTGCAATTTCAGGCCTAAGTTGTAAAAATGATCTGTCAAATTCATCTGCTTCTGATACAATCCATGAGGAATTTTTACCAACAACCAGGTTGCTATTGTAATTCTTCAGTATTCCTCCAAGAAATGCAGTGCAACCAACTTCCGATTCATGCATTATATATGCCAAAATAGAAGAAACAGAAGTTTTTCCATGTGTGCCTGCTATAGCGATACCCTTTTTTTTATTTACAATACGTCCTAATACTTCAGCCCTCTTCATGATCTTATAATCATGCTCTCTGAAATATTTCAGTTCTTTATGATCATCGGGAACTGCCGGTGTTCTTATAACAAGAGTAGATTCCTTATTGAAAAATTTTTCAGGGATGGCAGAAATATTCTGATTAAAGTGGATAAGAATGCCCATATTTTGCATCTCATTTGTTATTGATGTAGATGCAAGATCATAACCCGCTATATTTTTCCCGAGAGTATAAAAATATTTTGCCAGAGCACTCATTCCTATGCCTCCGATTCCTAAAAAATAAATATTTTGTTTCTTTTCAAAATTCATCAATTTTCAGTCTATCTTTTAATCAAGTTATTAACCTCATCTACTATTAAGGCTGTTGAATTTGGCATTGCCAGTCTTTTGGCATTTCTTGCCAATTCATCCCTTATTTCGATCTTATCAACCAATTCCATTACTTTATTAATCAAATCCTTCTTGACATTTTTGTCCGGAATCATCACAGCCGCATTTTGTTCAACAAGTGCCATCGCATTTTTTGTCTGATGATCTTCTGCAACATTTGGAGAAGGAATCAGCACAACAGCCTGCCCCGCAAGACAAATTTCTGATATGCTTATTGCACCTGCTCTGCTTATCATAAGATCAGCAACATTGTATGCAAGATCCATACGTGTAATAAAATCCAGTATATGAATGTTTGAGCGATATCCTGATTTCACTCTCTTTGCCATCTCCTGATAATAATACTTTCCTGTCTGCCAGAGAATTTGAAGCTTTTGTTTTTCAAAAAATCCAATGTTTTCAACAATTGCTTCATTAATGGATCTGGCTCCAAGACTACCTCCAACAATTACAAGAACCGGTAAATCAGGCAATAAATTGAAATGGGCTAATCCGGCTTTCCGCTGAGCATCTGAAATTTCAATATTCCGTACCGGATTGCCAGTTAAAATTATTTTTTCTTTTGGAAAATATTTTTCCATATTGTGGTAAGCAACACATATTATTGATGCTTTTTTAGCTAGTATTTTATTCGTAATACCAGCATATGAATTTTGCTCCTGCAATACTATTGGGATACCATATTTGGCTGCGCTACGTATTATCGGACCACTTGCATATCCTCCAACTCCAATTGCCAAATCAGGTTTAAATTCCTTAATGATACGATTTGCCAGAATGATGCTTCGAAAAAGATTATACAGAACAACAAAGTTTTTGTATGCTAATTTTCTTTGAAATCCACTTACAGGCAATCCTTTTATTTCATAGCCCGAAGCAGGAACGCGCTCCATTTCCATTCTATCCATTGCACCAACAAATAAAATCTGCACGTTCTGATCACGGCGTTTCAACTCATCTGCAATAGAAATAGCAGGAAAAATATGGCCTCCGGTTCCTCCTCCGCCAATAATAACCTTTGTATGTTTATGCAGTGGTCTCAAGAACAATTTTCTTTTTTTGATTTATTCCATTGCTCACACTGAGCATAATACCAATTGCAGCAGAAGTAAATAAAATAGAGGTGCCTCCCATACTGAGCATTGGTAGTGGCTGTCCGGTAACAGGAAGAATACCAACAGCTACAGACATATTAAGCATGGCTTGCATCACCAGCATAAGAGCCAGCCCAAAGGCCAGAAATGCAGGAAAAGTCCTGGTACTTCTTCTGACGATCACTCCTGCCCTGAAAAGTAAAATCATATATAAAAGAATGACGAATAATGCACCAATTAATCCATATTCCTCAATAATGATGGAAAAAATAAAATCAGAATATGGTTGGGGTAAAAAATTTCTCTGCATACTATTGCCGGGTCCTTTACCCAATAACCCACCTGTTGCTATAGCAATTTTTGACTGTTCCGCCTGGTAATTGCCTTCACCGTTCTGTTCAACATGACTTATGATCCGGTTGCTCCAGGTTTCCCATCTTCCTTCCCAGTCTGATTTGATTGCAATTGTGCCAAAAAGAACCAGAATGATAGCAAGACTTGCCACCAAAGCTGCTATGTATGCAAAGCGAATGCGACCAATATACATCAACACAACAGAAACCATAAACAGAAGCAATGCTGTTGATAAATTGGAAGGCAGGATCAATGCGCAAATAAGAATAACGGGAATGGCAACTGGAAGAAATGCTTCCTTGTAAGATCTGATTCTATCTTGCTTTAATGATAATAATCTTGCTATGTACATAATTAATGCAAGCTTTGCCAGATCAGATGTCTGAAATGTGATACTTGTCCCCGGAAGTGTTAACCATCGTGTGGCTTCGTTAATGTTTGTACCAAAGAACATTGTAATAATCAGAAGAGGAACGGATACTATTACCAGCAACTGTGAAATTCTGGAATAATAGCGATAAGGCACAAGATGCGTAAGATAAACTATCACAAAACCAAAAAGTATAAAAATGATATGTTTGATAAGGTAATACCCAATGTTCCCTGACCTGTATTGATATGCAAGTGTAAATGTTGAGCTGTAAACAGCTAAAAGAGAAAGAAGAGACAGAACAATTAATACTGCCCATACAATACTATCTCCTTTAAAATATTTCCTTAATGTTTCAGACATATGTTATAATTCTCGCACACATTCTTTAAACTGATTCCCTCTGTCTTCATAACTTTTAAAAAGATCAAAACTGGCACAAGCAGGAGACAAAAGAACCGTATCCTCTTTTTGTCCCATCCTGTAAGCTATTGTTACAGCTTCTTTCATTGTAGAAGCATCTTTCAGATCCTCAACCAGGTGTCCGAAAGCCTTATGAAGTTTCGAATTATCAACTCCCAGACAGACTATTGACTTTACTTTTTCCTTAACAAGCGATTCAAGCGATGAATAATCATTCCCCTTATCGACACCCCCCACAATCCAGATTGTTGGAGTAGTCATACATTCCAGCGCATACCATGTCGAATTCACATTGGTAGCCTTTGAGTCATTTATAAATTCTATCCCATGTACTTTAATAAATCTCTCCAATCGGTGTTCAACTCCTTTGAAGTCTTTCAGGCTTTCCCGGATAATTTCCTTTTTAATATCAAGTACTCTGCCGGCAATGCTGGCAGCCATTGAATTGTAGGTATTATGTTTCCCCTTCAGAGCCAGCTCAGAAAGAGGAATACTCATCTGGCTGTTGTTTATATTCACATGCATATTGTTGTTATCAATATATGCTCCCTGCTTCACTTTTTTCTTTTGCGAAAATTCAAATTGTTTTGCCCTCAATACAATTCTCTCCAGTTCAGAAATTGTTATCTCATCGTCAGAACAATAAATAAAATAATCTTCTTCAGACAAATTATGTGTTAAACGAAATTTAGAATCAACATAATTTTGCATATCATAACCATAGCGATCAAGATGATCCGGAGTAATGTTTAGAAGAATAGCTATATCAGCTTTAAATTCATACATGCCATCCAACTGAAAACTGCTAAGCTCAATGACATAATAATCGTATATTTTTGTTGCGACCTGCATGGCAAAACTTTTCCCGACATTCCCTGCCAATCCGCAATTCAAACCAGCCTTACGCAGCATATGATGAAGCAAAGAAGTTGTTGTTGTTTTGCCATTACTTCCTGTTATGCAAATTTTTCTCGCATTTGTATACCTTCCGGCAAATTCAATTTCAGAGATAACAGGAATTTCCTTTTTAGATACTGCCATCATGATCTCTGATTTGTCTGAAATGCCGGGACTTTTTATTATCTCATCAGCATTCAAAATATAACGTTCGGTATGTTGTTCCTCTTCCCAGTCGATCTCATAATTGTAGAGGATCTCCTTGTAGTGGCTTTTAATTTTACCAATGTCCGAAACAAACACATCGAATCCTTTGGTTTTAGCTAATACAGCTGAACCTGTACCGCTTTCACCTGCTCCGAGTATAACAATTCTTTTCTCCATAGACTATCTTATTTTGAGGGTTACGATTGTAATCACTGCCAATAATATCCCAACTATCAAAAAGCGAATTACGATTTTTGGTTCAGGGTATCCTTTCTTCTGATAATGGTGATGCAGCGGAGACATTAAAAAAATCCGCCTGCCTTCACCAAATTTCTTTTTGGTGTATTTAAAATACATTACCTGGATCATTACAGAGAAGCTTTCTACAACAAAAACTCCACAGAGTATGGGTATCAACAATTCTTTCCTGATAAGAATGGCAAAAACAGCAATTATGCCTCCGATAGCCAGACTTCCCGTATCACCCATGAATATTTGTGCCGGATAAGAATTATACCACATAAATCCTATCATAGCACCAATGAAAGCTCCCATAAAGACAACCAGCTCTCCTGTATTCGGAATATACATGATATTCAAATAGTCAGAGTAAATCAGGTTACCTGAGAGATAAGCCAAAATGCCAAGTGTTGTCCCAATAATTGCAGAACTTCCTGCTGCAAGACCATCCAGTCCATCTGTAAGATTTGCTCCGTTAGAAATAAATGTTATGATCAATATTATAGCCAGTACAATTACTATCCATGTATATTTGGTGGCATTCTTACCCAGAAATGCGATGATCCTTGCATAATCGAATTCATTATTCTTAAAGAAAGGAATGTTTACTTTGGTTGATTTCACGTCCCGGGTCAGGACAGAAGGTGTTGGTTGAGAAACATCGCCTTCAATGATCAATTCACTTGCTGCAGCAGGAGTATCTTGCATTATTCGTTCTCTTACGACAATATCGTCGTTGAAATACATGGTAAATCCTACAACCAATCCCAGAACAACCTGTCCGGCAATTTTAAATTTTCCTCTGAGTCCCTGTTTATTTTTTTTAAAGACTTTAATATAATCATCCAGAAAGCCGACGAATCCAAGCCACAGGGTGGTAATTAACATAAGAAGCACATATACGTTGCTCAGATCACCAAATAACAGAACAGGAATAAGAATAGAGGCCAGAATAATAAAACCACCCATGGTTGGAGTTCCTTTCTTCTGAATCTGACCATCCAATCCCAGGTTCCTGATTGATTCTCCTATTTGTTTTTTATGTAAAAGACGAATAATATTTTTCCCAAATAACATGGAAATGATCAGAGATACTATGATTGTCATGCTGGTACGGAATGAAATGTATTGAAATACACCTGCACCGGGTACATCTAGACTTTCAAGATATTCAAACAAGTAATACAGCATTGGCGTCTATTGTGGATTAATATTGTTAATCATAAATAATTCCTTGACAATCTGCTTGTCATTGAAGTAATTTCTTTCTCCTTTGATCTCCTGATAAGTTTCATGTCCTTTGCCGGCGATAAGAATCACATCACCTTCATGCGCCATCATACAGGCAGTACGGATAGCTTCGCGCCGATCTGCAATTGCAATGGTGCTCTTCAGGTTGTCAGCATCAACACCAGTGATCATTTCATCTATTATTTGTTGCGGCTCTTCACTGCGAGGATTATCGGAGGTAAATATCACCCTGGAGCTAAGTTCTGCTGCAATTTTACCCATCACCGGCCTTTTCATTTTATCCCGATCACCACCAGCTCCGACAACAGTTATCAACTGACACTCTGTATTCATGATTTGATTAATTGTTGTAAGTACATTTTGCAAGGCGTCTGGGGTATGAGCATAATCTATTATTGCTGTAATGTTGTTTTCAGATCTCAGATATTCAAATCTCCCTTCAACAGTACCCAGTGTACTCAATACCCGAAGGATTTCTTCTTTTGGATATCCCAGAAGATTTGTTACAGCATATACAGCGAGCAAATTGGATGCGTTGAACTCACCGATTACCTGAGTCCATAATTCAGTGTTTTCAATATTTACCAGCATGCCATCAAAATGGCTTTCAATTATTTTTGCTTTGTAATCAGCTATCGATCTCAGACCATAGGACTTTATTGTAGCCGAAGTGTTCTGTACTATTACTTTACTATGTTTATCATCAGCATTAACAAGGGCTGTTGCATCCGAAGAAAGGTCATCAAAAAGTTGTTTTTTCGCTTTTAGATAAGCATCAAAGGTTTTATGATAATCAAGATGATCATGAGTGATATTTGTGAAAACGACAACATCAAAGTCCAAACCCTTAATGCGTTTCTGGTCGATGGCATGAGAACTTACTTCCATAAAAGCATGAGAACAGCCATTATCGACCATTTTTCTTAATAAACTCTGAATTGTGATTGCATCAGGTGTTGTGTGGGTTGCCTGTACAGTCTCTTCCCCTACCATATTCCTAATGGTGGAAAGTAAACCTGATTTTTGATCCATCTTGTTAAATAACTGATACAATAATGTTACAATCGAAGTCTTCCCGTTTGTTCCTGTAACACCTACAAGATGAAGTGATTTGCTTGGTTCATCATAATAATTGGCTGCAGCCAGACCCAGAGCTTCAGCAGAATCTTCAACGACAATAAAAGTTGCCTGCTCTGTAAGCTGATCCGGATAGTCTTCACAAATAATTGCAGCAACACCTTTTTCAACCACATCTGAAAGGAAAGTATGCCCGTCAACATGAGTTCCTTTAACAGCAACAAACAAATCATCTTTTGCTACCTTTCTTGAATCAAAAACCAGCCTATTAATCTCTAAATCATTTTTCCCAATGATCCTGCAATTTATGCCTTTGATTATATGATTAAGTTTTTTTGCCATTAGCTGTCTGTAAAACTCATTTCAAGTATTATTTTATCACCACGTTTTACACGTGTACCAGGAGCAAGTGATTGACTTCGAACACTTCCCCTTCCCCTGGCATCTACTTTTAATCCAAGATTCTCCAAAAGATAAACAGCATCTTTAAGACCCATGGATACAACATTGGGAACCAGATTATCTACCATGTTTTTTGATTTCAGTTCAATGCAGTTCTCTTTTTTCTCGGTAGTAACCCATTCAGAATTATTATCACCATCTTGTTTGATATGAAGATTTTTCAATACTATTGTTAACTCTCCCTGATGACCATTCTTTGAGTAGGGAACCTCAAAGGTCTTTTTTCCCTTGTCATTAATCGGCTTATGAATATCCAGATTGGAAGCATATACTTTATTTGCAATCTCCAGAAATACAGGACCGGCTACATATGCTCCATGATATACATAGTTTTTTGGTGAATAAATTACCACGATGCATGAATATCTGGGTTCTTCAGCAGGGAAATAACCTACAAAAGATGCCTGGTAGGATTTTTCTTTGTACCCGGTTTTCTGGCTATAGATTTGTGCTGTTCCTGTCTTTCCGGCAATTTTAAAATTCGAATTTTTCAAATTTGTTGCTGTTCCTTTTTCTACAACTCCTTCAAGCATCTTTTTGACCTTTTTAAGGCTGGACCTTGAGCAGATTGAAGGATGAATTACTTCCGTAACAAATGCACGTTCAACTTTTCCATGGTTCCTGATCTCTTTAACAAAGCGAGGTCTGACCATCTTACCGTCATTGGCTATAGCATTGTAAAAAGCCAGAGTCTGAAGAGGTGTCTGCCTTACTTCATAACCATAAGACATTGATGCCAGTGTTACACCAGACCAAAGATTATCCCCCGGGTATCTGATTACCGGATCGCCTTCACCTTTAATTTCAACATGAAGCGGTTGATTAAGGCCCATGCCATACAATCTGTCAATAAAACGCTGTGGCTGATTTTTATAGGAATTTGTTATTATTTTTGCCATTCCGACATTGGAAGACAATTCAAAAACTTGCTCTACCGTTAAAATACCATGGCCACCGGAAAGGTAGTTGTCATCACGAATGGTAAGATCATAATAATTGAAAATTCCGTTCCCGGTATGTATTGTGTCATCAAGCTCAATTCGTCCATCCTCAATAGCCGCCAGCAAAACCGGCAATTTAAATGTAGATCCCGGTTCGCTGCTTTGACCCACTGCATAGTTATAATATTCACGAAAACCACCAAAAGTATCGGTCAGGTTAACAATGGCTTTTATTTCCCCTGTCTGAACTTCCATTAACACAGCAGTTCCGGAATGAGCTTTGTGTTTGATGAGTTGTTTCAATAATGCATTCTCTGCAACATCCTGAAGATCAACATCAATTGTTGTAACTACGCTGCTGCCGTCTTTCGGCTCAATTTCACCTGCTTCGTTTATTGGCATCCAGACATTGCCCGATAGTTTTTGCATGCGTTTGACCCCTTCAATTCCTCCGAGATATTCCTCAAACGCTCCTTCAATACCAACTTTATTACCGGATTTGCCTTTTGTAGTATATCCAATGGTTCGTGCAGCAAGGTTACGATGAGGTTTTTGCCTGACACTTTGCTGGTTTACAATAAGTCCTCCCTTATAGCGGCCACGCCGAAATATTGGAAACGACTGTAGTTTTTTAAGTTGCAAATAGTTCACTTTTGATTTGACCAGGTAATACCTGTTTCCCAATTTTCTGGCATTTTTCAGCACTTCTTCATACTCATAGGCACTTCTGTCTCTGAATAATTCAGCTAAACAGTATGAAAGAGAGTCAATACCTGCATAAAATACCTTATCGGTCAATGCGGGTGTTTTCAGGTCCATTCTAACTTCATAGTAAGGAACAGAACTGGCAAGTAATCTCATATCAGCAGAATAAATATCGCCTCGATGAGGTGGAATATGAAAGTTTTGAATGCGCGTATTCTCAGCTTTTTCTTTCCATTGATCATCATCGATATACTGCAAATACACTATTTTACCAGCGATAAAAATTGCAAATAGAGCAAACGCCAGATAAACCAATGCTACTCTCCATAATATTTCAGTTTTAATCGACATGCCTATTTTTTTTCAACAACAATTTTATATGGTGGATTTTCAGGTTCCCTCAGTTCTATTTCTCTATCCTTAAGCATTTCCTGAACAGATGATGGTTTACTCAGATTCATGAGTTCCGATGCAGTTGTAATTTCCTCTGCCCTGAAATCTTTGACTTGTTTTTTAAGCGTAGTGATCTGCCTTATTACTTTCTCTGCATGGTATCGATTAGCAATGTATATGACAGCAAGAAAGACCAGAAACAGAATAAAAGGCATTTGACGAATCACTGCAGTCAATGTGAGCAAACTACCATCAATTAATCCTTTGAAAGAAAATCCGGCAATTTCTTCTCTTTCAATTTTTGTATCAACAAATTCTATTTTATCTTTTTTTGTCATGTTATCTTATTACTTATCTTTTCAGCAATACGCAGCTTAGCACTTCTGGCTCTGCTGTTTGTTCTGATCTCTTCTTCATCCGGCACAATTGCTTTATTATTTACCGGCTTTAGAGGTCTTTGTATATTTCCATAGAAATCTTTTGAAATTTCACCTGTGTCACAACTACCGGTTTTAAAAAAGTTTTTTACCATTCGGTCTTCCAGCGAATGATAACTAATAATTGCTATCCTTGCCCCAACTCTTAAAAAATCGACAGATTGCAGCAGAAGCTCTTTGAGATTCTCAATTTCACGATTTACTTCAATACGCAATGCCTGAAATATTTTAGCCAGATATTGATTTTCGTGATGTCTGGGCAGATAATTCTCAACAGATTCGATCAAGCCCCGAACAGAAGTAATCGCTGTGGCCTTTCGCAATTGTACAATACTTGCAGCCAACAGTTTAGCTTTTTTGAGCTCCCCATACTGATAGAAGATTCGGCTCAATTCTTCTTCAGAATAAGTATTAATTATATCACTGGCTGTAGTATTTGCTTTTGCATTCATTCTCATATCCAGATCTGAATTGAAGCGGAATGAAAATCCTCTTTGAGGAGTATCGAAATGATGAGAGGAAACACCCAGATCAGCAATTAAACCATCTATCTGATCTATCTTATAATATTTCAGGAAATTCTTAAGAAATCGAAAATTATGCTTAACAAAAACAATGCGTTCATCTTCCGGTACATTTGCAAAAGCGTCCTCATCCTGATCAAAAACAATGAGTCGGCCTTTTTGTAAGCGATTAAGAATTTCCTTTGAATGCCCCCCACCCCCAAAAGTTGCATCGACATAAATCCCCTCAGGTTTAATTTTCAATCCCGCAACACTCTTTTTTAATAATACAGGCTGATGATAATCCATTATTCATCTGTTTCATCAACCAAACCTTCCATTATGTTTTCTGCCATTGTGGCAAATTCATCATCACCTACCTCAATTTTATCATAGCGCTCCCTGGCCCAAATCTCAATCTTCCCAAATTGACCTGCCATAACTACCTCCTTATTTGCCGATATCTCTTCAAGCAGACGCCTGGGAATTAAAATGCGGTTATTCGAATCGAGCATTACTTCTGCCATGCCTTTTAAAAACCAACGCAAAAACATATTATGCTCCTTTTTGTAAGGATTTATCTTTTTCCTGACAATCTTATTTTGTCTTTCCCATTCATCTATTGGATACAACAATAAGCAGCTTTCGAAAATGTCCTTTTTAACCACAAACCTCTCCTGATCCGTGCCTTTCATTTGTTTTTTAAAAGCTGCCGGTAAAATAACACGCCCCTTTGCATCGAGCTTACAGGTATAGTCTCCAATAAAGGTTATCATACACCATTGTTTGAATTCACGTAAAAATAAGTAAAATTTATCCACTTTCAGCCATAATCCCCCACTTTTTCCCACTTTGTTAATAACTTTTATAACGCTGTTCACAAAAAAATGTTGTAAAACTTGGGGAAATCACAGGTCAATACTACAGGGGTATCCCATTTTTTTTTATACTTTTGGCTCTTTCCAATTCTTTAATTTACAAGACTTTTATGAGCAGTAGTAAAACTCCCAAACAGATACAGACCATCAATGTTAAACGTGTTTTTTATAATAAAAATTCAAAACTTGCACCTTTCATTCCAGGTTTTCTTTATCGCTATCTTGAACGCATTATACATCAGGAAGAAATCAATCAGTTTTTAAAAGAATATGGAAATAGGTACAATATTGATTTCATTGAGGCTGCAATCAAAGAGTTCAATGTCACGATTCATATTGAAGGTGCAGAAAATATTCCGAAAAAAGGAAGGTATATTATTGCTGCAAACCATCCCCTTGGCGGTTTTGATGGAATTGTACTGATGAAGATCATCAGCGAATATTATCAAAGCTTCAAATTTCTGGTAAATGACATATTGATGAATCTGGAAAACATAAATGATTTATTTATTCCTATAAACAAGCACGGAAAACAAGCATCAGAAGCAGTAAAAACAATTGATGAAACGTTCAAATCGGAAAGTCAGATCCTCACCTTTCCTGCAGGACTTGTATCCAGAAAAATCAAAGGAGTAATTATTGATCTGCCATGGCATAAGAATTTTATTGTGAAAGCAATTAAATATCAGAGAGATATTATTCCGGTACATTTTAGTGGCCGAAACACTAATTTTTTCTATAGATTATCTAACCTGAGAAAATTTTTGAGGATTAAAGCAAATATTGAAATGCTTTATCTTGTTGATGAGACCTTTAAACATAAAGGAAAAGAATTGATAGTGAAATTCGGCAAACCTATTCAATGGCAAACATTTGATAAATCCAAGCAGCCCAGGGAGTGGGCTATGTGGGTGAAAAAGAAGGTATACGCTCTTAACGGAAAATACAACATTCCTTTCTGATTGGCCCCTAAGCGTATTCCAAAATATTTTAATAAATTTGTTTTCCTTTTAATAGAAAGATAAATATGAAAGAGGTTGTCCCTCCTGTAGATAAAGAATTAATAGAAAAAGAGCTTACAAAAGAAAAATTTCTTCGTTCTACCAACAATGGGAATAACGAATTGTATGTCATTACACATCACAATTCACCGAATACCATACGCGAAATAGGACGATTAAGAGAAATCACTTTTCGTATTGCTGGCGGAGGTACAGGGAAAGAGTTAGACATTGACAAATTTGATACCGCAGAAATCCCTTATAAACAGTTGATCGTGTGGGATCCTCAACTGGGCGATATACTTGGAGGTTACAGATACATCATTTGCAAAGATCTTAAACCAAATGAAACCGGTGAAATTGAGTTGGCAACCAGCAGGTTGTTTCATTTTTCAGAAAAATTCAAAAGTGAATATATTCCCAATATGATTGAATTGGGACGTTCATTTGTGCAACCGGCATATCAATCTACAAACAGAAACAAAAAAAGCCTGTATGCACTTGATAATCTTTGGGACGGACTTGGAGCTATATGGAAAAACAACATGGAATGTAAGTACTTTTTTGGAAAAGTAACTATGTATACTTCATACAATCACGAAGCAAGGAACTTGATTTTATATTTTATGAATAAGCATTTCAAAGGCTCTCAAAAACTTGTTTATCCATATAAGCCTTTGCCAATTGATATTGATAAAGAACTGGCTGATTCAATTCTCACTTCCGATAATTTCCAGGAAGATCTTAAATTGCTTTCACAAGCTGTTCGTGCACGTGGTGAAGTAATCCCTCCGCTGATCAATGCATACATGAATTTATCTCCTACACTCCAAAACTTTGGAACAGCACTCAATGATCATTTCGGCGATGTTGAAGAGACAGCCATTCTGCTTACTGTCAGTGATATGTACGAGTCGAAGATTGAAAGGCATATTAAATCATTCAAATAATCCTTATACAATATTGAATACAAAACCAGGTAAAATATACTACCCGGACTTCCATGAATTTGTACTAAGAATTGCTCAATAAGCCCTAATGTTTTTCCCTTCAATAAAATTGATAAATGAACGATTGGCAACCTTATTTCCGCCTGGCGTTGGATAATCTCCTGTAAAATACCAATCACCCAAATGATTTGGACAAGCAGCATGAAGATTATCGATTGACTGATATACAATTTTCAGATCAGCTTTAATATTATTATTTCGTAACATTTCTGAGATCTTCTCTGAGATTTGAATGTCAGTAAATGGCTTATAAATCTCCTTTACTACGTTTTTAATTCTTTCCCTGGGTAAATTTTCCTGGGATTTTGCTTTTTTATAAACCTCATTGATAATATTTTCATTTCCTGATCCTTTCAACAATTCGATTGTAGCCCGAAAAGCAATAAAATCAGATAGCTTGGCCATATCAATTCCATAGCAATCAGGAAAACGAATTTGCGGCGATGAGGATACAATCACAATACGTTTTGGGAAAAGTCTGTCAAGGATCTTAATAATGCTATATTTTAGTGTTGTTCCCCGAACAATCGAATCATCAATAACCACCAGATTATCGATGTTTTTATGAATTGTCTCATAAGAGACATCGTAAACATGACCAACAAGATCATTACGTCCTTCATCCTGAGAAATAAATGTTCGAAGCTTTATGTCCTTTAAAGCTACTTTTTCAATCCTTGGTTTTTGTGAAATAATCAAATTTATTTCTTCAATTGTTATTTTTTTCCCTCGTTCAAGAATTTGTTTCTTTGCCCTTTCCTGCATGTAACTTTCAATTCCTAAAATCATACCATAAAATGCAGTTTCAGCAGTATTCGGAATAAAAGAAAACACTGTATTTTCCAAATCATTATCAATGGCTTCAACAATTCCGGGAGTTAATAATTCTCCAAGCTTTTTGCGTTCACGATATATTTCAGTATCACTGCCTCTTGAAAAATATATTCTCTCAAATGAGCAGGAACGTTTTTTGTATGGCCCCCGAACTTGCTGTATTTCGACATCACCGCTTTTTTTTATAATTAAAGCTGTACCCGGATCAATCTCATGGATTTTATCATAGGATACATTTAAAACAGTTTGGATAACAGGTCTTTCAGAGGTTGCCACAACAACATCCTCATCATAATAATAAAATGCCGGCCGTATTCCCCAGGGATCTCTCATGACAAAAGAATCGCCATGCCCTATCAATCCTGCGATAGTATAACCTCCATCCCATTTCTTGCATGACTCTTTCAGAATATTCCCAATATTTATATTGTTTTCGATCAAGTCGGAAATTTTTTTATTGGAGTAACCTCTCTTTTTGTATCGGTCAAATTCCAGTTGATTCTCCGCATCCAAAAAATGTCCTACATTTTCAAGCATGGTAATGGTATCATTAAACCCTCGCGGATGCTGGCCCAAATCAATCAGATGATTAAATATTTCTTCAACATTGGTCAGATTAAAATTACCTGCAAATACAAGAGTCCGGGATTTCCAGTTATTTTGCCTAACGACGGGGTGTGCATTCTCAATTTCATTTTTACCATATGTACCGTATCTTAAATGTCCGAGCAATAATTCACCGGCAAAAGGAAGATTCTTTTTGGCCCATGAAATATCTTTTAATAAATCAGGAGATTTCTTCTCAGCTTCATCAAAATTATACCTGATGCTTTTAAAAATATCATCTATTGCTGAGGAGTCGGCTGATCTTAATCGATTGAGATATTCATAACCAGGAGGTAAATCAAGCTTGATACTGGCAACTCCCGCACCATCCTGACCTCTATTGTGTTGCTTTTCCATCAACAAATAGAGCTTATTTAATCCCCATCTCCATGTTCCATGCAACAACTGATAATATTCGAGAGGTTTTCGCAATCTTATCAGCGCTATCCCACATTCGTGCTTGATATTGTCTGTCATCCTTTAGATCTGCATCAGCAATTTATAATAATGGATAATTTATTTTGCTTGGGACAATAAACGCATTAGGAAATTCATATTCAATTTGTTTGTAGAATTTCATAGCATCACTTTTTGTCCTAAAATCTCCAATATATAAACAATAATAAGGAGTATCGAAAATATAGTATGTGTTTATTCCTTCATATTTGCCAATAAATCCGGCTCTGATTATCTCACCTTCCTCGCGAGCTCCCGCTCCGGAATTTGAGAAAATCCTTATTCTATATCCGCTAATACCTTGCCTTTTGCTTCCCTCAAGTAGATGTTTATCAATCAGTTTAACGATATCATCGTCCTGAACAATAGTAACTTTGCCTGAATTGTTAGAATACTCTATGTCGCGCATCAATTTTGTGCCGCTAAGCTGAGCATTTAAAATGCTTACAACGGAAAGAAGAAGAAAACCCAGAAATGGTTTTAAGAATTTCACTGGCATACTTGTTTTAGCAAGTGCAAAATTAATTTTTTTTCCTTAGAAATCTTTTTTATTTATTATGGACAAAGAAAACCTCCACAATAATATTTTCATTATTATTTGTTATTTGTATTATGGGGGGTTCAATTGAAATCACAAATACTATTTTTTTCAACACCGATGTCTGGGTGATTAAATAACGACTTTCCGTTCTTCAGAAACCTCTATTGTTTTTTTAATGAGCATAGAACGTGCATCAATTGTACCATCCAATCTGAAATTTAGCACATGTCCGTTTTTTAGATTCATCAATGTCAGGGCAGCTCCAAAAAAGTTTGCCACACGCACTTTCAGATCAATATTGTATTTATCAGAAGAATTTGACGGCAATACAATTTGTTCAACAGAATTCACCCTTCCAAGATATTGATTGTTCATATAAACCCTAAAATCAATATCAGTAATTGTTATTTTATGCATCGTTGGATTTTCTATTGGGACAGTTATGGCGATTGCAAGCGCATTATCTTCAAAACCTTTCACAGTAAACTCCTTCACCTCTCCCACTTCTATCTTTGAGAAATTACCACAGGAAATACATAAGAATACTATAAGAAAATATCCTGGTTTTTTTTGTATTCTCATCGTCATTCAATTGTAAATTTAAAGACTTTAAATATCACAATTTATTGTAACAGGTATATTGAAATTTAAAATTATTTAATAATCCATTCAGCTAACCAATCTCCCAGTTTTGAAGTACTTACTGGTTTTTCTTTATCTATATCCTCAGTTACAATTCCTTCTTTAAGCGATGCGTTAACGGCCTCATGTACCTTTGTTGCTTCGTCATTCAGGTTGAAAGATTCCAGTAGCATAGCTGCCGACAGAACTGTAGCCAGGGGATTTGCAATATCCTTTCCTGCAGCCTGAGGATAGGATCCATGTATTGGTTCAAACACCGATGTATGAATGCCAATTGATGCTGAAGGTATTAGTCCCATTGAACCTGTGATCACGCTTGCTTCATCCGATAAAATATCTCCGAACATATTCTCTGTTATCAATACATCAAATTTCTTTGGCCATTGAATGATTTGCATAGCAGCATTATCAACAAGCATGTGTTCTACTTCAATATCCGGATAATCTTTTTCCATTTCCTGAATGGTTTCTCTCCATAATCTGGAAGTAGCCAGGACATTGGCCTTATCAATCGCAGTTAACTTTCTTCGACGCTTTGCAGAAAATTCAAATGCCAACTTTGTTACCCTCACAATCTCTGATTTGGAATATACATTTGTATCAAAAGCTTTTGTTCCGTCTTCTGTTCTTCCTCTTAATTCACCATAGTAAATACCTCCTGTAAGTTCTCTGATTACTATAAAATCAGCTCCCTCGACCAGTTCAGACCGTAAAGGTGACTTATTGATCAACGTCTTAAAAGTTCTGACAGGCCGTATATTCGCATACAATTGAAGTCTTTTTCTCATTTCCAGCAAACCCTGTTCCGGCCTGACTTTCGATTTTGGATTATTATCATACTTTGAATCTCCGATAGCTCCAAAAAGCACAGCATCTGAATTCATACAAAGATTATGCGTTTCTTCAGGATAAGGATTGCCCACTTCATCAATTGCAATCGCACCGACCAATCCAAATTCAAATTCAAACTTTTGATTGAACTTTTCGCCAATTGCATTAAGTACCTTTACTGCCTGGTCTATTATTTCAGGCCCTATTCCGTCTCCGGGCAATTTTGCTATTTTAAGCACCATTTTACAGATAGTTAAATTACCAATCCTCTGATACCTGTTTTAAACAAAACAGAATCTTAATCATGAAAAAAAGAATGCTAAGATATAAAAAGATGCCGAATCCGTCAGATAAGAAAGGATTATGAAAGTAATAATCCCGGAACCATCATGATTCGACACAAAAAAAGAGGTCCTTATTCTGAAAAAACGTCTGCTTTTAGCTTTTCTTCCTGCATAAAAACCAAGATTATCGTAACTTACTGTATATTGAAACATTTCAGCCCTAATACTATATATAGCATTTACTATAATTGTGAAAAATCTAAGTATTGAAATATCTATAAAATAACTCACTGATGAAAAAATCAATTTTTAAGCAGGTTGGACCTCTGCTTTTAGCTGCTTTAATATTTGGTAACAGCTATGCACAAAATGAAACTTCTCTCAGGGAACGCATCAAATTAAATCTTAACTGGAAATTTGCTCTGGGGCATGCTACCGATGCCAGTCTCGATTACAATCATGGAACAGGATATTTTTCCTACTTTGCCAAAACCGGTTATGGCGACGGGCCTGCAGCCAAAGACTTCGATGATCGTCCCTGGCGTGTGCAAAACATCCCTCACGATTGGTGTGTTGAATTGCCCTTTGCTTCAGATGGAGGACACAGTCATGGCTATAAAGCCATTGGCCGCAACTATCCGGAGAATAGTGTTGGCTGGTATCGGAAAAGATTCAGGATTGAAGAAGAAGACCTGGGAAAAAAGATCAGCATTGAGTTTGATGGTGTTCATCGAAATTCCATCGTATGGATAAATGGTTTTTATCTGGGCACCATGCACAGTGGTTATGCAAGTTTTTCATACGATATTACCGACTACCTTATTTATGGTGGTGAAAATGTTGTTGCTGTTCGCGTAGATGTTACCATGGAAGAAGGGTGGTATTACGAGGGAGCCGGGATAGTGCGTCATGTATGGTTAGTGAAAACTCATCCGTTGCATGTCGCCCGGTATGGAACTTTTATAACTACTGAAGTGCACGATCAGAAAACCCAAATAAAATCCAGAACTACTGTTCAAAATGAATCAAAAGAAATGGCTCAGTTTGAACTGTCCGAAAGCGTTATAGATGCTGAAGGCAAAGAAATTGCCTCTGGCACAATAACCCAATTGAGTTTGCTCCCCGGTGAAGAAAAAGAATATTATTCAAAATATACCCTTGACCATCCCGTGTACTGGTCGCTGGAAAACCCTTATCTGCATACTCTCATTACCTGTATTAAACAAAATGGGGGAACCATCGATAAATACATGACTACATTTGGAATACGAACCGTCAGGTTTGATCCGGACAAAGGTTTCTTTCTCAATGATAAGTCCGTAAAAATTGTAGGCACAAATCTTCATCAGGATCATGCGGGTGTTGGCAGGGCTATTCCTGATGCATTGCATGAATTCAGGATCAAAAAACTTAAGGAAATGGGTAACAACGGAGTTCGCACTGCACACGATCCTCCCACCCCGGAGTTTTTGGATGCCTGCGACCGGCTGGGATTTCTGGTTCTGGATGAAAACCGGCTAATGGGAATAAACAATGAGCATTTGAACCTTCTTGAAAACATGATGAAACGTGATCGCAATCATCCCAGCGTGGTTATCTGGTCGTTGGGCAACGAAGAATGGGCTATTGAAGGCAATGAAACGGGTACTCGTATCGCTTCCGCCATGCAGGATTTTGCCAACCGCTTTGATTCTTCAAGGGCCTTTACAGTCGCATGCAGTGGTGGGTGGAATACAGGCATTGGCAGAGTAACCCAGGTTATGGGATACAATTATTTATGGCATGGAGACATTGATGCCCACCATAAACAATTCCCCTGGCAGGCAAGCATTGGAACCGAGGAGAGCAATACGATCGGGACACGGGGTATCTATATCAGTGATCATGAACAGTCGCATTTGGCTTATATCAATGATAAATTCGAAAATCTGGGGGCAGAGACAGGATGGAAATTTTATTCTGAGAGGGAATATCTGTCAGGTTTATTCTATTGGACAGGCTTTGATTACCGTGGCGAATCCACTCCCTATGCATGGCCGGCTGTTGCCTCTCAATTCGGTATTACCGATCTTTGTGGATTTCCAAAAGATATTTACTACTACTTCAAATCATGGTGGAATGATGAACCCGTCGTTCATCTTTATCCGCACTGGAACTGGCCGGAAAAAAAAGGAGACACCCTGCCGGTGATTGTTTACAGCAACTGTGAGGAAATTGAATTGTTCCTCGATGGAAACAGTCTGGGGAAAAAAACTATGCCAGCAAACGGACACCTCAGGTGGACTGTAAAGTACAAACCAGGCAAACTGGAAGCAAAAGGATTCACAAACGGACAAGTTATAAAATCTTATTTTGTTGAAACCACCGGGTCTCCCGCAAAGCTCAAGCTTATAGCCGACAGAACAAATCTGACTGCCAATCATGAAGATGTTTCAGTAATCACCGTGAGCGTGAACGATCAGGAAGGCAGGGTAAATCCTACGGCAGATGTTGAGGTATACTTTTCAATGGAAGGTCCGGGGAAAATAATCGGAGTTGGCAATGGTAACCCTTCGAGCCATGAAGCCGAACAGTTTTATAATGAGATAGTAACCGTACCGATTAAAAACCTGAAAGAGCTTCCTGTCGACAAACTCGGGAATCGACCTGAAACCATACTAGGTTATGATGATTCAGGTTGGGAACCTGCATTTAACAAAAAGAGCGACAAATGGGATGACTATTTTGACACGCTGATCGTAGTACGCGGACAATTCGAACTGCCGGAACTCTCAGAAGGAGTAAACGTCAGACTGTATTCGAAGAGTATTGTTGAAAATCAAACGATCTTTATCAATGGTAAATTAATTGCATCGGAGATTCTCCGTGACGCTCCAAATCAGTCCTTCCCACTGGCTCCGGAAACCCTTAAAGAGGGTATCAACGAATATGCGGTTGTCGGCCAGCGCTTCCGGCTCAAACACCAATGGGATGAACCAAATACAGATCCCGGTGTGGTTCAGATAGTCTATCCGGCAGCAAACTGGAAGCGTAAAACATTTAACGGACTGGCACAGGCAATTGTACAAACAACAGGTGAAGCTGGGAAGATAAGGCTTAGAGTAAGTTCTGACGGGTTAGAAGGAGATGAAATACTACTTATTTCTAACAATTAGTGTAGAGCTTTCCCATCCTGTAAAATACCCTTCAAAACACGTTGTTATAATAAATAAAGGAATTGTTTAAAAGCAAATAAGGTTTATATTCGTTCGGCTACGAGATCCCCAACCTCAGTCGTTGAATACCCCATGCGACCGGCACCCATATCTTTCAGTTTGTTTGCCGTAACATCCATTATTGCATTTTCTATTGCCAAAGCAGCTTTTTCTTCACCCAGATGATCAAGCATCATTCCGCCACAAGCAATGGAAGCAAGTGGATTGATGATGTTCTTTCCTGTATATTTTGGTGCAGATCCGCCAATTGGTTCAAACATTGAAACACCTTCCGGATTTATATTCCCACCGGCCGCAATACCCATGCCCCCCTGTGTAATAGCACCCAGATCAGTAATAATATCACCAAACATATTTCCTGTAACAATAACATCAAACCATTCGGGATTCTTAACCATCCACATACAAGTTGCATCAACATGAAAATATTCACGTGTAATATCTTTATATTCCTGTTCTCCTATTTCGTGAAAAGCTCTTTCCCATAAATCGTAGACATATGTCAATACGTTGGTTTTCCCACAAAGGGCCAATGTTTTGCGTTTATTTCTTTTTTTTGTATACTCAAAAGCATACCTCAGGCATCTTTCCACCTGCTTGCGGTTATAAACCATACTTTGCACAGCAACTTCGTCTGAAGTACCTTTCATCGAAAAACCACCAATACCTGTGTACAACCCACCTGTATTTTCTCTTACAACAACGTAATCGATATGTTCCGGTCCTTTATCTTTAAGAGGAGTTGGCACACCCGGATACAATTTCACAGGACGTAAATTTATGTATTGATCCAGCTCAAACCTGAGACGCAACAAAATACCTTTCTCAAGAATACCCGGTTTCACATCAGGATGTCCAATTGCTCCAAGAAATATTGAATCAAATTGTTTCATTTCCTCCGCTGCCGAATCCGGCAATACTTCGCCAGTTCTTAAATAACGATCTCCTCCGTAATCAAACTCCTCAAAATTTAACTTAAACCCAAATTTATCAGCAGTAGCCAAAAGTACCTTTCTCCCTTCTGCTACTACTTCCGGGCCAGTGCCATCACCGGCTATCACAGCAATATTGTAAGTCTTACCCATTATAAATAGTTTTCTAAGGCGGTCATTTTGTTATTTGAAGCGCAATAATACTACAAATTATTAATAAAAAAGGATGAAGATTTTAAAATTATGGACTTTTATAGCTTTCAATAATATTGAGCATTTTAATGGTAGCTATGATAGCTGCAACGGTCTGGTCAGAATCCAAGCCGCGTGTCTTAAACTCTTTATGACCAAGATTCCATGTAATTACAGTTTGTACCAAAGCATCCGTTTTCCCGCCGGGAGGAATAGAAACGTTGTAATCAGATAGTCTTGGTATAACCTTATTCAATTTTTTATATATTTTTTTCAGTGCTTTCATAAACGCATCATACTGACCATCACCGACAGAGTTTTCTTCGAATTCTTTACCGCTGAATTTAATTTTCAGACTCGCAGAAGGTTTCAATCCTTTCGCTGTAGAAAGAGAGTAATTCAATACCTTGATTTTCTCTTCGATGGATTTGCTGCGAATTACATCCGAAATGATATAAGGGAGATCTTCCTGAGTTACCACTTCTTTTTTGTCTCCAAGCTCAATAATTTTTTTTGTTACTTTTTTCATGGATTCCGGATCCAGATTAATGCCCAGGTTTTCCAGGTTTTTTAAGATGTTTGCTTTCCCGGAAGTTTTCCCGAGAGCATAACTTCTTTTGCGTCCGAATCTTTCGGGCAGAAGATCATTGAAATACAAGTTGTTTTTACTATCTCCATCGGCATGCACTCCACTTGTCTGCGTAAAAACATGATCACCAATGAGAGGTTTGTTTGGCGGTATCCGGATACCCGAGAAAGTTTCAACAATTTTACTGACAAGATTAAGTTTGGATTCATCAATTGACATTTTGTATTTAAAATGATCTTTAACAACAGCAATAACACTGGATAAAGGAACATTTCCGGCTCTTTCACCAAGTCCATTCACCGTGGTGTGTATACATCTAATGCCTGCTTTCAGCGCTGCATAAACATTTGCTGTTGCAAGATCATAATCATTATGCGGATGAAAATCAAAATTTAACTGAGGATAATTCTCAAGGATTTGCTTGCAAAAAGCATAGGTTTCATCAGGATTCAAAATCCCCAGAGTATCGGGAAGCATAAATCTCTCAATAGGCTGATCGCTTAATTTATCAATCATATTATACACATACTCAGGGGAATTTCTCATCCCATTTGACCAGTCTTCCAGATAAACATTTACCCTGATTTTTTTACTGACGGCATAATCGATAACCTCTTTAATATCTGAAATATGTTTGTCAGGAGATTTACGCAATTGATATGTTACGTGTTTATGAGATCCTTTTGTCAACAGGTTAATTACCCTGCAACCCGAATCAATAATCCAGTCAATGGATATTTTTCCATCCACAAATCCCAAAACCTCAATTTTTTCTATGAAATTATTTTTTGCTGCCCAATCAGCAATTTTTTTTACTGCTGTCAGTTCTCCTTCTGAAATCCTTGCAGATGCAATCTCAATTCTATCCACTTTCAGATCTTCAAGCAACAGTTTCGCCATGCTGAGTTTCTCATCGAAGGTAAAAGAAACTCCGGATGTTTGTTCTCCATCCCGAAGCGTGGTATCCATTAATAAAACACTCATTTTCAATCCTCCTGATCAATTCGTTATTCTTGATAAATTCCAATTCAGTCTTATCTGTCTCTGTTTTTCTGTTTAAAAGTTTCTTTCGGTTTCAAAAGCTTTAATTTTTTCTTTTAAACTAAGCAGATAATCAATATCGTCATAGCCGTTTAGCAAACACTTTTTTTTGTATGGATTAATTTCAAAATTTTCTGAATCACGTGTCGAAAGCAATGAAATTTTCTGATCATTCAGGTTTACTTCAAGTTCCGTATCCGGATCTTTCTCAATAGCGTTAAAGATTCTATCAAGAAAGGCTGCTGAAACCTGTACAGGAAGCAATCCGTTATTTAATGCATTGCCTTTGAAAATATCAGCAAAAAAGCTCGACACGACTACTTTAAAACCATAATCGTATATGGCCCATGCAGCATGTTCACGGCTTGATCCACTTCCAAAATTTTTCCCGGCAACAAGAATCTGTCCTTCGAAGGATGAATTGTTAAGAACAAAGTCTTCCAAAGGTTTTCCGTTTTTGTCGTATCGCCAGTCCCGGAATAGGTTTTCTCCAAATCCTTCCCGGGATGTGGCTTTTAAGAACCGGGCCGGAATTATCTGGTCAGTATCAATATTTTCAACAGGGAGTGGAACACATTTTGACCGTAATGTAACAAATTTATCTATTGGCATTTTTTTCTTTTTTTAAATGATTTGTTAACTAAATAAACTCTCTCGGATCTACTACTTCACCTGCAATAGCAGCAGCTGCAGCTGTTAAAGGACTGGCTAACATGGTTCGTGCCCCGGGGCCTTGTCGTCCTTCAAAATTCCTGTTGGTTGTAGAAATTGAATACTTGCCTTCAGGTATTTTATCGTCATTCATGGCAAGACATGCAGAACATCCCGGTTGTCGCAATTCAAATCCTGCCTCTGCCAATACTTTATCAATCCCTTCTTTTTTTGCCTGTTTCTCAATCTGTCGTGAACCGGGTACAATCCATGCAACTATACTATCTGCCTTTTTTTTGCCTTTCACAAAGTTTGCAAACTCCCGCAAGTCTTCAATACGCCCATTGGTACAACTGCCGACAAAAACATAATTCACTTCTTTTCCAATCATTGATGATCCTGCCTGGAAATCCATATATTTCAATGATTTCTGAAAGCTATTTTTTGTACTATCTTCAATCGTTTCAAGAGCAGGAATTGAACCTGTAATTCCTATACCCATGCCAGGATTTGTACCATAGGTGATCATGGGTTCAATATCTGACGCATCGAATTTCAATTCCCGATCAAATACAGCATCATCGTCAGATTTTAAAGTTTTCCAATAAGCAAGTTTTTTTTCCCATTCAATGCCTTTAGGAGCAAATTCTCTCTCATGAATATATTCAAAAGTTGTTTCATCCGGAGCAATGTGACCCCCACGAGCCCCCATTTCAATACTCATATTACAAACAGTCATACGTCCTTCCATGCTTAAATTGCGAATTGCAGAACCTGCAAATTCCACAAAATAACCTGTACCTCCACTGGTCGATACTTGTGAAATTATATACAGTATAATATCCTTGGCTGTCACACCTTTTTTAAGCTGACCGTCAACCGTTATCCGCATTTTTTTTGGTTTAGGTTGTAAAATGCATTGTGATGCAAGGACCATTTCCACTTCGCTTGTACCAATACCAAATGCCACACTACCGAAAGCACCATGAGTTGAAGTATGAGAATCTCCGCATACAATGGTCATTCCCGGTTGTGTAAGACCCAGTTCAGGACCGATAACGTGAACGATACCCTGATAAGGATGATTTAAACCATAATGATCAATTCCGTACTTTTTGGTATTTTCTTTCAATTTATCAACCTGCATACGAGATAACATATCCTGAATTGGCATGCCCTGGTTTATTGTCGGTACATTATGATCTGGTGTTGCAACCGTATTCTGTGGACGAAATACCTTTATGCCTCTATGATCGAGACCCGCAAAAGCCTGCGGACTTGTTACCTCATGGATCAAGTGCCTGTCAATATAAACAACACTGGGCCCATTTTCAATCTGAGCTACTACATGAGCGTCCCAAACCTTATCAAATAATGTTTTCCCCAATTTCTGAAAATTTACAATTAAACAATTTTATTTATCGCATCAATAAAAGCCTCAACCGAAGCAGTAATAATGTCGGTATGACCTGAAAAGCCATAATAAATAGAGCCTTTGTTCTCAACCTGAATATGCACTTTACCCAAATCATTAGATCCGCGTGTTATGGCCTGAACAAGAAATTCCTCGAGACGAACATCATGTCGTATCAAACTTTTTACTGCCGACAGAGCGGCATCAACCGGACCATTTCCCGAGCTGGTTGCCGTAAAGGATTCTCCCCCGATATTCAATGTTACAGTAGCCATAGGAATAGTTGATTTACCGGCCAGCACCTGTAAATGTTCCAGTTTAATTTTTCCCCCATTTTCACCATTATCTTTTTTGCCAATCAATACGATCAGATCCTCATCCCGAATATCTTTTTTCTTATCGGCAACATCAAGAAATTTTTCATACGCCAGTTCAAGCTCTTTTGGTTTAATATTATACCCAAGAAGATTCAGCCGGTGTTTCAATGCGGCTCTTCCACTTCGTGCCGTGAGTGAGATACTTGATTCATTTATACCAACATCCACAGGATCAATGATTTCATAATTTTCTCGTTTTTTTAAAACCCCATCCTGATGAATCCCCGAAGAATGTGCAAAAGCATTTCGTCCTACAATCGCTTTATTTGGTTGAACAGGCATATTCATTAATGAAGAAACCAGTCTGCTGGTTTTGTAAAGGTATTTCGCGTTTATCCCGGTTTCAATTCCAATATGCTTCCTGCTTTTTAATATCATCACAATCTCCTCAAGAGATGTATTCCCTGCACGTTCACCAATTCCATTAATAGTAACTTCTGCTTGTCTGGCCCCATTTATAATACCGGCCATAGTATTTGCGGTTGCCATTCCCAGATCATTATGACAATGTGTAGAAATAATAGCTTTATCAATATTCTTAACATTGTCTTTCAGATATTTGATTTTCTCACCAAACTCCTGGGGAAGACAGTATCCCGTAGTATCCGGAATATTAACCACGGTAGCACCTGCTGCTATTACTGCCTCAATTACGCGCGCCAGGTATTCATCCTCCGTTCTTCCGGCGTCCTCTGCATAGAATTCAACATCTTTCACATATTTTTTTGCATATTTCACAGCATCTACCGCACGTTCAATAATTTCGTCCCGGTTTGAATTCAACTTGTATTTAATGTGATAATCTGAAGTACCAATTCCTGTATGAATTCTTTTTTTTCTGGCATATTTCAGTGAGTCAGCCGCTATATCAATATCCTGCTTAACAGCTCGTGTAAGCGCACATATTACAGGTTTTTTTACTGCCTTTGATATCTCCACAACAGATGTGAAATCGCCCGGACTCGATATTGGAAATCCTGCTTCGATGATATCCACTCCAAGAGATTCAAGTGCTTTGGCCACTTCAATTTTTTCCAGAGTATTTAATTGACAGCCCGGCACCTGCTCCCCATCGCGGAGTGTGGTATCAAATATGTATAATTTGTCTTTCATATTTACTTTTGATTACTAGATTGTACTTTGCTTTACTAATTTTTAGAAACAGGTTTTTTACCTGTATTGGTTTGTGTCATTCGTATCCTGTATTTTCCCCCACCGGGGGTAGCAAAGTATCAAAAATCTTCACCAATTCTCTCGGATATCTTTTCATTGCATATTGATTAAAAAAGCGAAGGCCATTCTCAGCAAGAATGGCCCTCTTATTTTGTTATCTATAAACACACCATTCTTATATCGGTATAATAAGAATACCAAGCAAAAGAATGATAATGAGTATAGAGAAATTAAACTTCATATCTGAACAATTGAAGCACAAATTTATTGATAAAAATCATATTTCAAAACCAAAGAATAAAAAAACATAAAGTGTAAATCGCAATCCTCTGTATATCAGGTGATAATAACAATTAATAATTCTGTTGAATGGCTTCCATTACTTCATCCGTCAATTCAAGGTTATGATATACATTTTGTACGTCATCAATATCCTCAAACTCCTCAATCAACCTGAGCACTTTCCCTGCCTCCTGGGCCGGAAGTGTTTTCGTATCATTGGGAATTCTTTGTAACTGCGCATTTTCAACTTCCACTCCCATCTCATCCAGCTTTTTCTGAACATTCCCGAAATCTTCCAAGGCTGTTGTGATAATGAATACATCCTCTTCAATTTCAAAATCTTCGACACCTGCATCAATGATTTCAAGTTGAAATTCTTCCGGATCAAGTTCTCCTTTTTTTATGGTAAAAACTCCTTTCCTGTCAAAAATAAAACTAAGGGATCCGTTGGTTCCGAGGTTTCCGTTTTTTTTATTAAAAATGGCTCTGACCGAACTTACCGTTCTCAGGTTATTATCTGTCAGACATTCAATAAAAACAGCAACTCCGTGAGGAGCATAGCCTTCAAAAGTGACCTCCTGCAAGTTTGCACCTTCTTTGTCGGCTTTACTGATTGCCCGTTCAACATTTTCTTTGGGCATATTTACTCCTTTGGCATTTTGTATAGCCAGTCGAAGAGGTGGATTTGCTTCAGGATCAGGTCCTCCTTCCTTTACCGCAATAGATATTTCTTTGACAATACGGGAAAATATTTTTCCTTTTTTTGCATCCAGTGCACCTTTTTTCCTTTTAATAGTTGACCATTTACTATGTCCGGACATATATTCTTATTTTTGAGTTCGTTCAATAGGATGCATAAAAATAAATATTTATCATTAACCTGAAAAATGAAAATTTTCAGGTATCTGTTGCACATACAAGTTTAATGAAAATGTATACATCACATTAATTTATAACTTTGATTGTTTAGAATGTCATTTGAATAAAATGTATTATGATTTTTTATATTGATTGATAATCATAACCATTTCGATCCTCCTAATTCGTTGGATCCATGAAAAATAAACCATTATACAGGTTCCTGAAGTTTTTCTTCCTTTCACTGGTAACACTGTCTTTTATCCGGATTGACACAACCACAAATAATATTGCTAAAATTAACGAAGCTTTTGTTGAATACATCGAAAATGTCCATCCTCAAAAAATATATATTCATCTTGATAAGGAAAAATATTTTGCAGGAGAAACTATTTGGTTCAAAGCCTATCTTTTTGAAGGCGTTCATCATACTTTTGATACTCTCAGTGATCACCTGTATATAGAGTTAATCAATCCTTTTGAACAGGTGGTTCAAACATTACGCATTAAAATAGAATCAGGAACAGGAAACGGGGAATTCTTTTTGCATGATACAATTCCGGAAGGTCTTTACCAAATCAGATCCTATACCAACTGGATGAAAAATTTTAATTCTCAATTCTATTTTATCAGGAACATCCGGATCATGAATTCTTTACACAAGTATCTGATAACACCAAAAAAAGCACGTGATAATAAAAAAAATATACGAAAACGTCAGAAAAACTCTGAAAATTACCAGGCAGATTTTTTCCCGGAAGGAGGCAATCTCATAGAAAACATAAATTGCAGAATAGGATTTAAAGTCGCTGATTTAAATGGTACAGGCTGTTCAGCAAAAGGTGTTATTAAAAGCAAAAACAGCAAAAAAGATGTTTTCTTTCAAACCGAATTTAACGGACTGGGAGCATTTTATCTTACTCCTCTGGCCGGAGAAAAATATACTGCATATCTTGAGCTGGAGAATGGAACATCACTTAAAATCCCACTACCTGAAGCTGTGAAGAATACTGTCGGACTAAGTCTTACTGAAACAGGCGATACAATCAGACTTACAATAAAATCAAATAAACCTCCTTCGAACGATCGTCCGGCAAATGAAATGATCGTCATTGGACATGTCAGAGGAAAATTATATTATTCTTCGTCTGTCAATCTTCTTGATAATGACACGATTCTTGAAATAAGCAACGGTATTTTCCCTTCCGGAGTTGTACATTTTACTTTGTTTAACAACAGGTTATTTCCAACTGCCGAACGCCTTCATTTCATTAATCATGGAGATTTTATTAATTTCTCGGTAAGAAATAAAAGTAAACCTGACAGCATTGAATTGATCATTCATCAAATCGATCCTTCAGATCAATGTCAGCAATTTTCAGGTTCAGTTTCAGTATTACTCAATCAAAATAATCAGATCTCGTCACCCAGTGAAAACATCATCACTGAATTGTTACTAACATCAGATCTTCCCGGCAGGATTCAAAATCCATCCTACTATATTCAGTCCAATAACAAAGCAACCCGAAAACATTGCGATTTGTTAATGCTGACACATGGATGGAAAAGATTTCTCTGTCAGGATGTTATCGATAAAAACTTTCCGGAAAAGAACTTTGAATTTGAACAAGGTATAACAATTAGCGGTACCATTACCAGAGATATTTTTGAATTTCCTATTGAAAATGCAAACGTAAGATTATTTATCCTGGATAAATACAATGATGAATACCTGACACACACGAATAAAAAAGGCTTATTTGTATTTAATGACCTTACCTATTATGATACTATAAGAGTCAAGATCATTGCCAGGAAGCAAAGAGGAGGTAAAAATCTATTGATCAATATTTATGAACCACCTACGGATAACATTACAGAATATTTCGGTACGTATTTTCTAACGACAACTTCTGAACTGGATAAAAAAACATACCGAAGAATACAAAATGAGAAATCGAAAAAGCAGATGATAGAGAGGGAGAAAGCCCTGGATTCAATCTATTCCAATTCAATCCACGGCAAACCGGATTATGTTTTATGGGGCAATGAAATCCCTTCGGGATACTCTAATTTACTTTCAGCTATTCAGGGCCGGATTCCGGGAGTTTCTGTTGTGGGAAATCACGTTACAATTCGAGGTGTAAATTCAATCTTATCGAGCACAGAACCATTGCTTTTGCTGGATGGAGTTCCCACTGCTTTTGAAACTATTAACTCAATACCGGTAGAAGATGTTGATAGAATTGAAGTATTAAAAGGTCCCAGCACTTCAATTTATGGTTCAAGAGGAGCAAATGGAGTTATCGCTGTGTATACGTTGAAAGGATCTTTTTCGAAACGAGGTGAAATTGCTTTCTCAATATTAGGATATCACACTGCTGAAAAATTTCACTTCCCATCGGATACTGACCTCGAAAGCAGAATAGAAAAGAACCAGATGCCTGTAACAGTTTACTGGAATCCAAACCTGACTCTATCGGATAAAGTTGTTTCAATTAAATTTCCTTTGCACAATAACGCTTTTACAAAAACAGTAATCATCGAAGGAGTAGATCAGGATGGCAGGCCCGGATTTGCCTTTTTTAAACTATAATTCAGCCTGTAAAACTTGAGAGTTCACGAATTTCTTCAAGTGTACTTATTTGAATTTGTTTTTGATCGTCATTTTTTACTATTTGATTCTGTAGTTCATCATCCACATTGATAAGTATCAGTTCAATTCCAATATTCGTGGCAATACCGCTCAGAAGTTTAAGTGTTTCAATGGCGCCTGCTTCTATCAGCCGAACACCAATCATATTAATAATGACTTTATTGCAGGATTTCTTTATGGATTGAAGAATAAGCTTGCGCAATTTCTCAATATATATAAAATTTAATCTGCGTATATTATAAGCTGTGATTATAACAACATGGTTATAATATTCTACTGAAAACATCTTGATTTTTAGCTACTTTTCGGGAACCAAATATAGCAGGTTTTCATCGAAATTAGTGACCTGCAGAAATTTCTTTTTAACATATATCGGTTAATAACCCATCCCGATCAATAGGCAAAGTACGTTATACATTCTATCGATTGGTTACAAATCGATCATCAATCGAGTAGCTTAAACCCCTTGCCATGAATGTTAATGATTTCAACTGCAGGATCTTCCTTGAGGTATTTTCTAAGTTTGGCAATATAGACATCCATGCTTCTTGCGTTAAAATAATTGTCATCAATCCAAATGGATTTTAGTGCAAAATTCCTTTCCAGAACAGAATTTTTATTCAAACACAAAAGCCTTAACAGTTCTGTTTCTTTTGTAGTTAATTTCAGTGTTTTCTTATTGAATCTCAATATTTGTTTCTCTGTATCAAAATAATATTTGCCTATGGTAAATTCTTTTTGAGATTTGAATTTTCCATGCTTGCTTGTTCGTCTGAGGATAGCTTCAATTCTATATAACAATTCTTCCATACTAAATGGTTTGGTTATATAATCATCACAACCTGCCTGAAATCCTTCGAGAATATCCTCTTTTTGTGATTTTGCCGTAAGAAATATAATTGGTATATCAGCATTTGTCATCCTGATTTCTTTTGCCAAAGTATACCCGTCTTTTACGGGCATCATGATGTCGAGAATACAGAGATCATAGTTTGTTTTAACAAATTTTTTATAGGCTTCTTCCCCATTAGGAAACCAGTCCGTGTCGTACTTCTTTGCAATCAGATATTCCCTTAACAGGGAACCGAGATTTTCATCATCTTCTGCCAGAAGGATCTTTATTTCATTCATTTTTGTATATTTTTAAAGGAATACTAACCGTAAAAACTGTTCCTTCTCCCAATTCAGACTCAACAGAAATTGTTCCATGATGTTCTTCAACAATCTTTTTCACATAACTCAAACCAAGTCCAAAACCTTTCACATTATGAACATTGCCGGTAGACACCCGATAAAATTTATCAAATATTCTGCGCTGATTGGATTTACTGATACCAATTCCATTGTCCCGTATTACTATCAGAATGTTGCGATTTACGTTTCGTGTTTCAATAAAGATTTCTGGTTTCTCAGGAGTGTATTTTACTGCATTATCCAGTAAATTCGATAATACATTCGTAATATGTCCGGGATCTGCATAAATCAAATCATTATCTGCATGGAGAGATGGTATAATCATACCTTGTTTCGAGTCAATCTGTATAACAAAATTTGTTATCACCGATTCTATGATTTCGTGCAGGTTCACATCCTCGAATTGTAATTTCAGTTCTCCCTGATCAAATTTTGCCATCTGAAGGACCCTTTCGACCTGATACCCCAGTCTCTTGCTTTCCTCACCAATAACATCAGAAATACGGTTATAATTTTTCTCACTGGCAGGTATTGAGGTATCACTAAGCATTTGCGATGCAAGAGAAATGGTGGAAATTGGTGTTTTTAACTCATGAGTCATATTATTTACAAAATCACTTTTCATCTCGGAAAGTCTTTTCTGCTTTAAAATAACATGAAATGTGAAAGAAAAAGCTATAATGAGAAAGATAGTTAATATAGAAGAAGATACCCCCATAAATCCCAGAGATCGTATGATAAAATTTCTTCTGGCCGGAAAATATACATTTAGATAGTTCGTATTATCAAAGAAATCATCAGGAAATAGCTGTGCGTTATAAAAACGAGTTTTTTTTGCAGGTTGAAAATTATCCGAGCTCAATACAATACTATTGCTGAAGTCAGAAACAGCATATTCATAATGAATATCAATATCATGATTTTTGAAAGCTTCCTTCAATGCCTGTTGAATTAATTCCGGTGTTATCCTGTCTTCAATAGCAGGAGAGAAAGCAAACATCCTTGCAATTACCTTATTGATCAAATCCTGTCGTTTACTGATCTGACTTTGCAGGAATGGATCAGAAATGCCTTCGGAAAAGTCATTATCACTATTATCGGTGGTCAAAGAAATATTAGTCTTTATGTTGCCATTGGAAGAGGTATGAGAAATTCTGAATTTTTGGGAAACTGCTATTCCGCTTCCTGTATCAATATCATAGTGTATCACCGTATCAAAATTAAACTCATCAACAGGTGTAAAAAAGGTAGTATCTGAATTAACAGGCGGAGTGGCCTCGAAAATTGTATTTAACGTTTCATTTCGTTCAATAGTAAGAGCAGCTTCTGAAAGCGCTTTCTGTACCAGCTGATCAAAATGTTTTTCTTTGACCTTAAAAGCATTGCTGATCCAGAAAGATTGCAGAATGATAAGGCATATGAGTGCAACACTCATAAACACAGATACCGCAACAATTAGTTTCTTGCTCATTATTTAGCAAATATACGCTGCTATCCCTTTTAAAATTAGACCTTTAACATACTTTAACAAACCTTATCAAAACTTAACTAATAGAAGAAGTACTTTTGTTTCAGGAAATCAAATCACTGATTTCACTGAAAAAAAATCAATTCAAAGCAACTTTTATTGAATTTTTTCGTCTAATAGATAGATCAAATAATTTAGATTGTTTAAAAAGAAAGTTAAAGTTTAAATAGGTTTCTGATTCTTTTCATAGGTAAAAATGGGTTAGGGTTAATAAAAAGGAGGTTTTTAACCTCCTTTTTTTTTACATATTTCATTGATCCAATCAAAATCTGATCTTACTCAGAGATTTTATTTTGGATGGATCAACAGGTATTAAAGCTGAAATTTCAGGTTGATTTTTAATCGACTGAATGATAGATTCTAACCCGGAAATATCTGTATCCGATAGTATCAGAAATACAAAATCGATTTTTTTTAGTTCAGGGAACAAATAATTTCCACCATTTCTGTTTAATATAAAGTAATATTTCTCTGTTCCGTGTTCACTTTCATAAAAGAAATTTCGGAAGTCCTGTTTTGTATCTTTGTTTTGAAGAATAATATTATCAGCTAAAGAGAGGTTTATTCCAAGAATCCGGTTTAATACATAACAAATACGTATATCCGATTCACTTGAAGAAATAGAATACAAGTTGATTTTATCCTGTTCCTCAGAATTGTCAACTTTCAGTTGTTTTTTTTTCACCTTCGACTTAGTCACAACTATAATCCAATCATTTGAATGGCCTGTTTTGCGGCATTCTGTTCTGCTTCTTTCTTTGATTTTCCTATTCCCATTCCAACAATATCATCAAACACCAGCAAATGAGAAATAAAAACAGGCGAATTTTCATTTCCATTCGATTGTTCCTGACACGTAAAATTAATGTCTTTTTTGTTTTTCTGTCCCCATTCAATAATTCTGCTCTTAAAATCCATTTCTGTTTCACTCAGTTTTCCAAGATTGATATGGTGATTTATTACTTTTTCAAGAATAAATTTCCGAACTCTTTTGTATCCTTTATCCAGGTAAATTGCACCGATGATTGCCTCAAGCGTATCGCCATAAAGACCTTTATGATTATCCCTTGAAATGCTAGCAATGATCAGATCACCAATACCCATTTTTAAAGCTACTTTTTTCAGAGTATCGCGATTTACTATTTTTGATCGAAGTTGTGTAAGAAATCCTTCATCCTTAACGGGAAAGTTACTATAAAGATGTTCAGCAACAATAGAATCAAGAATTGCATCACCAAGAAATTCAAGCCGTTCATTATGTATATCATGCTCTTTTGAAAACTTTCCTGATGCGGATTTATGAATAAGAGCAAGTTGATACAATCTGTAATTTCTTGGAGTATACCCCAAAACTCGTTTTAATTGCTTTTTAAATTGCTTTTCAGGGCAAAAAAAATACCTGTTTTTCTTTCGAAAATAACTAAGCAAAGCTATTCAGAATATTTTTTAAAAATAGCAGAAGTATTATGACCTCCAAAACCAAAAGTATTACTAAGTGCAATGTTTACTTCTCTTTTTTGAGCTTTGTTTGGAGTCAAATTCAGTTTTGGATCGATTTCAGGATCCGGATGATTTAAATTTATTGTAGGAGGAACAATGCCGTTTACAATTGCCAAAATACATACAATTGCTTCAATTGCGCCGGCAGCACCCAGCAAATGACCGGTCATTGATTTTGTGGCACTAATGTTCATTTTATATGCATTGTCACCAAATACTTTTTCTATTGCTTTTATTTCCGCAATATCTCCCCTTGGTGTTGCAGTACCATGCAAATTGATATAGTCCATATCATTGGGAGATAATCCTGCATCTTCAAGTGCAAATTTCATCACATTAGCAGCCCCAAGTCCTTCAGGATGAGGAGCAGTTAAATGATAGGCATCGGCTGTAAGACCTCCTCCAACCAGTTCGCAATATATTTTAGCACCGCGCTTTTTAGCGTGTTCCAGCTCTTCCAGAATTACAACGCCGGAACCTTCACCCATCACAAATCCATCACGTGTAGCGTCAAAAGGTCGCGAAGCAGTTTTGTATTCATCGTTGTTCGTTGAAATAGCTTGCATAGAATTAAATCCGCCAATTCCCGGTTCATTGATGGAAGCTTCGGATCCACCGGAGATAAAAATATCGGCCTTTCCTAAACGTATGTAATTAAATGCATCAATGATTGCATTGGTAGAGGTGGCACATGCTGAAACTGTCGCATAATTTGGTCCGCGAAAGCCGTATTTCATAGAAATATGACCAGCTGCAATATCAGAAATGAGTTTTGGAATGAAGAATGGACTAAATCTTGGCGTTCCATCCCCTTCAAAAAAACTTTTGAGCTCCGAATAAACTGTATTGAATCCTCCAATACCTGAACCAAAAATGACCCCGGCCTTATCAAGGTTTAATTTTTCAGGATTAATACCGGAATCCTTTACTGCTTCTGCAGTTGCAACAAGAGCATACTGAGAAAACAAATCCAGTTTCTTGACTTCCTTGCGGTCGAAGTGATCTTCAGGATTGTAGTTTTTAACTTCACATGCAAATCGTGTTTTAAATTTGCTGGCATCAAAGTGAGTAATCCAGTCTATCCCACTGGTTCCAGCAATCAGTCCTTTCCAATATTCTGAGACATTGTTTCCTAAGGGAGTTATTGCTCCCAATCCGGTAACAACCACCCGATTTAATTCCATACCGAAATGAAGTTAATAAAGAGTAATTTAAAATTACTTTGCGTTTTCTTCAATATACTTGATTGCCTCTGCCACAGAACTGATCTTTTCAGCCTGGTCATCAGGAATTCCAATATTGAATTCTTTTTCAAATTCCATGATTAACTCAACTGTATCCAGTGAGTCTGCACCTAAATCATTTGTGAAACTAGCTTCAGGTGTAACTTCGCTTTCATCAACACCAAGCTTGTCAACGATGATAGCTTTTACTCTAGATGCAATATCAGACATAATAATAGTTTTAAATTATACTTAAGGTTTAAAAATTATTCGTGCAAAGAAAATGTAATAATTAAAAAAAACAAACAAAAAGATTTATTTATTGGCCTAAAAATAGCTTTTTTTGTCTACAATTCTTTTAAATTGAATTAAAATTATCGCCATTTAATAAACAATGAAACCCTCTTGCACAAAAGTTCACAATGTATATCGCATCAATCCGGTGCGCAGGTACAACATGTCGATGAACAAAGTACTAAAGGTTTAGTTTCCCTGCCAGACAGCAGGTTGTGCTAAGCCGTTGCATTCAGCAAATCGCAAGCGGTTTCGGGGTTCATGGCAACAAAAGAAGGGGATTGAAAAACAAATGTTTAACCTTATCTTTTACAAGTGAAAAAAGTAGCAATTTTTGCTTCCGGCTCAGGTACAAATGCGCAAGCGATCATTGAATACCTTGAAAAAAAATCAGTTGGCCGAGTAACCACTATTTTGTGCAATACAAAGAATGCATATGTCCTGGAAAGAGTTAAAAAATATTCTATCCCTTCCTATGTCTTCAATAGAGATGAATTTTATTGTACGTTGAACATTAAGAATCTGTTAATGGATAGTAAAATTGATTTCATTGTTCTTGCAGGTTTTCTATGGTTAATCCCCAAATACCTTATACATGCTTTCCCAAACCGAATCATCAATATCCACCCTGCTCTTTTGCCTAAATATGGAGGAAAAGGAATGTATGGTATGCGTGTCCATGAATCTGTAATTGCTAATGATGAAAAGGAATCAGGAATAACTATACACTATGTGAATGAAAAATACGATGATGGTGATATTATTTTTCAGGCAAAATGCAAAATAGAAAAGAATGAAACTCCGGAAAGCCTTGCGAATAAAATTCATCAGCTTGAACATCAACATTTCCCGGTAATTGTTGAAAAGATGCTTCTGAAACTCGACAACCAACAACAATGAATCTCCGGTTTCAACAATTGCCCGTATCAAATTTAATATCCCGGGTTTATTACCAACATAACATCTGTTCTAATTAAGAAAAGGGAATCTTCCGGTAAGATGCAATGTTTTTGCAGAGCATACAGACTTACATCTTCGAAATAACCAACAGAATGCGACAAAAACGCAGGTGAATTTTAATTCACTGATAATACAAGCTAAATTATTTGATAATCGCTATTCCAAGTAGATATAACTTGTATCGAACTCATGTTAACACAATTAACTGCCTGACCGATTCAATAATTTAATTGTTGCGATTTTAATGGAGTCAAATGCAGTAAGATTCTCTTCATGGACAGGTTCAACGGGTGGAGCTTCAACTTTAAGAGGATCTATTGCCTTGCCGCTTTTATAAAACCGAAAATCAAGATGAGGCCCTGTAGAAAGACCTGTTGTGCCAACATAACCAATGACATCACCTTGTTTTATATAGGTTCCCTTCTGAATGCCGGGAGCAAAACCTGAAAGATGCAGATATGCCGTTGTATAAACACTATTATGCCTGATCTTGATCATATTCCCTGCCCCCTTGTTATAGCCTCGTTTTGCTTTAATGATTCTGCCATCACCAATTGCCAGAACCGGGGTTCCGCTTGGAGCAGCATAATCCACTCCATGGTGAGGTCTCCTGATCTTCAGAATCGGATGAAAACGTGAATTGGAAAACCGGGAACTTATACGAGAAAATCGTAAAGGCGCTTTCAAAAATGCTTTTCTTAAGCTTTGTCCTTCAATATCATAATAACTTTCAACACTATCCTGAACAAAGGGGATTGCATAAAAATCAATCCCTGTATGCCTGAAATAGGCAGCATGAATACGACCTAAACCAACTGATATGGAATCAACATATTGTTCATCATATACCACGCTGAAAGAATCGGTGGGTTGCAATCCGAAAAAATCAATACTCCAGGCATATATTTCTGACAATTCATTTGCCAAAGTTGGATCAATTCCATTGTCGATCATTGCATTCCAGAGAGAAGTATTGATTTTCCCCTGAACAAATTTAGTCTCCTGCCTAACCTCCTTATGGTCAACATCAATGGAAACTGTGTCGCCAAAACAAAAGCGAACATATTCAATTGGCGTATGCTCATACACCAGATACCGCAAAGTTCTGATGCTGTCTTTTTCAATAAACACGACATATTTGTTGCCTGCTCTTATTTTCCTCAGATCAAAAGCGTCGTGTTCCTTTGAAATTAAACCGGCAATACTTCCCTCTGGCAGATTGAAGTCAGATAAAATATCCAGAAGCATCTGATTGCGCTTTACAACATCAAATAGTATTTCAAATGAATCGACAGGAATACCATACAAACGAATCACCTCTTTTTCCGTAAGCATTGTATCGGCCTCAATAATTTCCACCTCTCCTCTGTTTGGAATAAAATGATAATAATAAAAATAACTCACGGATGCAATCAGAACGATTACAACTACTATAAAAATAATTTTTCCGCTTTTCATAGATTAACCTATAACTATATTTACAATCTTATTAGGGACAACAATCACTCTCTTAATTTCTTTTCCTTCGATCCATTTTTTTGCTTTCTCATGATGAAGTACCTCCTTTTCAATTTCCTCTTTCGTAGCATTTACTGAAAATGTCTGTTTAAATCTCAACTTTCCATTAAATGAAACAGGATATTCGAAACTATCTTGCTGTAAGTATTTTTTGTTAACATTGGGCCATGGTTCATAGGCAAGACTTTCAGTTCCCCCATAGATCATCCACAATTCTTCTCCCATATGAGGAGCAAAAGGAGATAATAGCAAAGCAAATGTTTTGGCTGTATCAATGTGAACTTTACCCAACTTAATAGCAAGATTTGTCAGGATCATAAGTTGCGATATTGCTGTATTGAATTTTAAATTTTCAATATCAGAAGTAATTTTTTCTATACTCTGATGCAGCAATTTCTGCATTTCAGGTGCTTCATTATCTTTCACAATGTTATGCCTATCTGCAAAAAATCTATATGCACGGCATAAAAAATTAAACACACCTTTTACACCTGTTTCTGTCCAGGGTTTTGTTGCATCAAGAGGTCCCATGAACATCTCATACAATCGCAGACTGTCAGCGCCGTAATTGGTTATAACATCATCCGGGTTTACAACATTTTTAAGGGTTTTTGACATCTTGGCTACTATCTGCGACAGCTCTTCGTTTGTGCTTTTGTGATAAAATTTACCATCTTTTTCAATCACTTTATCTGAAGGCACTTTTGATCCTGTTGCCGTTTCATATGCAAAAGCCAGTATCATTCCCTGATTGAACAACTTTTTATAAGGTTCGTCAGTAGATACTATTCCAAGATCAAATAAGACTTTATGCCAGAACCGACTGTATAAAAGATGCAAAACTGCATGTTCTGCACCTCCGATATATAGATCTACAGGCATCCAGTATTTTTCTTTTTCAGGTGCCAAAGGAAGATCTGAATTGTCAGGATCAATAAAACGCAGATAATACCAGCAGGAACCTGCCCACTGAGGCATTGTGTTCGTTTCTCTTCTGCCCGTCCTCCCCTTATTGTCAGTAACATATAACCAATCCTGTGCATTTGCCAAAGGCGATTCACCGCTTGCTCCGGGTTGGTATTTCTCGAGGTCGGGCAATTCCAATGGCAATTGGTCATCATCAAGAATTGATATTTCACCATCATCCCAATGGATCACAGGAAAAGGTTCTCCCCAATATCTTTGTCTGCTAAAAAGCCAGTCACGCAATTTATAGTTCACAGCAGCATTCCCGAAACCTCTTTTTGCCAACCAGTCAATCGTTGCTTTTATTCCTTGTTCCTTATTCATCCCATTGATATTAAGCCCTTCACGGTTTGAAGAATTAATATACTCCCCATCTTCTGTCCAGCAGGCATTTGCTGCAAGCACTTCTTTTCTCAATTCCGGTTCAGCAGATTTTGGATCAAGAATACACACTATGGGAATGCCAAACTTCCTGGCAAATTCAAAGTCCCTTGTATCGTGTGCCGGGACAGCCATTATAGCGCCTGTACCGTATCCCAACAGGACATAATCTGCAACCCAGACAGGAATTTTGCTCCCGTTCACAGGGTTGATCGCATACCTGCCTGTAAATACTCCTGTTTTTTCCCTGGCAAGATCTGTTCTGTCAAGATCTGATTTCACCGATGCTTTATGCGCATATTCTCTTACTTCTTTTTCCTTTTCAGGAAGGATAATGCTATTAAGATTTTCATGTTCGGGAGCCATGACCATATATGTTGCACCAAACAGAGTATCAGGTCGGGTGGTATAAACTTTTAGTATAAGATCAATACCTTCAAGTTGAAAATCAACCTCTGCTCCTGTTGATTTACCGATCCAGTTTTTCTGCATGTCCTTAACACCCTCCGGCCAGTCAAGATCATCCAGGCCTGAGAGCAATCGTTCAGCATAATGAGGAATGCGCAACATCCATTGTTTCAGGTTTTTTCTTACCACCTCTTTTGTCCCACATTTTTCATGCGAGCCATCATTTAGAATTTCCTCGTTCGCACATACAATCTGGCAATATTTACACCACCAAACCTGGGCATTATCATAATAGGCAAGACGTTTTGAATCAATGTATTCACGAATTGCTTTTTCTCCCTTTGATCTGATATCTTCAGGTATTTTCAGTTCATTGACAGGTCGTCCTTTTTGTTTGGAATGATCGAACCATGTATTGTATAATTTCTTAAAGATCCATTGTGTCCATTTATAATAGTTCGGATCGGTAGTGTTAATTTCTCTGTCCCAGTCGTAACTTAAGCCGAGTGATTGAATCTGACGGCGAAACGTATCACAGTTTTCTTTTGTAGTATCAGAAGGGTGGGTTCCGGTTTGAATTGCATATTGTTCTGCCGGCAATCCGAATGCATCCCAGCCCATAGGATGCAGTACATTAAATCCTTTCATCCTCTTATACCGGCTTACAATGTCGGTAGCCGTATATCCTTCGGGATGGCCAACATGCAATCCGCTTCCTGAGGGATATGGAAACATATCCAAGGCATAAAATTTTTGTTTTGAAGGATTGTACTCAACTTTAAAAGTCTTCTTCTCTTCCCAATACTTCTGCCATTTCTTCTCAATATCGGTAAAATTATATTCCATGAGATTACGCTCTGCTATTTTCAAATTCACAAAAGTAAGAAAACTTATGTAAATAAATACTTAAGCTCAGCTTGAGTACCGGGAATCATTTCTGAAAGAAAAATGTTTATTTTTGCGACAGGAAACTGGTCCCGTAGTTTAACTGGATAGAACTTGAGATTCCGGTTCTCAGGGTAGAGGTTCGAGTCCTCTCGGGATCACACCTTATGGGATAACCCGGATTAAATTCTGGGTTTTTCTTTTTCGTGACTTCCATATGGCATCTTAATACCAGGGATTAAGTGTACCCCCTGGCGGCGATTATCCGTCATTGCGAGCGAAGCGCGGCAATCTTGCCTGTTATATACCAGATTGCCGCGTCGTTCCTCCTCGCAATGACGTTTATGAAAACTATATACAACAAATTTGAATCTCATATTATTTCGTAACTTACTCCCACAAACTCGTTTCAGAAATAAGTCTCACGAACTAACTTTTGAAATGTCTCACCAGACCCAGGTTTAATTTATACATGCCCTCTCTCGTTCAGACTTACAATTATACAATTGTTAGTCTGTAATAACGAGATTATGGAGTAAGGATATTTTTTTCAAATCAGCAAGAAATTGGTTCGAAACCAACACGCTTAGGATCACATAATCAGAGTGAGAGTGACGAGCGAAGTACTCTCACTCTGTATTTGCGGGACGAACTGATCCTTTATCTTGAAAGATTCGGCTCGGCTTCAGAGATTCTCAACGGGTATATTTCTTCCACTGCCTTTTTTTGTTCTTCAGGTAATAATTCATAGTGTATTCCCCATTTCTCCATAGCAAGATCATTTCTCAGATCATTGTATGCACCAACAAGTTCATTTTGAACGGCAATATACATTTCATAAGCAGTACCTCTGTCTGTTTGCAATGAAATGATGTGCTTTTTTGTAACCGGAATATCCCCAAAATACTTTGCATGTATGATTTCTCTTTGTGGCAGATTTTCATCATCATTGCAATTCTCAATAAATTCTTTCGTTATTTTTCGAAGATCTTTCAGGCCAATTTCCTCATTCCTTACCATAAGTTGATTTTCTCTGTTTATTAGCACATTTAAAGTATTCCTTTTCTTACGCTGAATTGAATCTCCACTCTCAGCCGGAAGCTTTCTGAGTAGTCCCTGATCAACATCCATTGTAGTGGCTACAAGAAAAAAAATAAGTAAAAGGAATGCTATATCAGCCATTGAACCGGTATTTATTTCTGATATTCTGTTTCTTGACATAATACTGATTTTTAAGGTTCTATAGTATATTGAACCCCAAAAATCAATCCAAAATGAACAGAATCACCTGAACAAATAAACAAAAAAGGAGAATTCATCTGAATTCTCCTTTTTATTCTTTCAAACTTGTTACTAATGTTTTGAAATTTCTTTTATCGGATCACCTTCATTTGTTGAATAGTTGATCTTGAGAGCACTTGCCTTTCGCAATTCCTGCTTCACATCAGTAACAATCCCCATTTCCACTTTTTTATCAATTTTTAAAGAAACTGTCATCTTGGGTCTGTCAACTTCTTTCAATCCTTCTCTTTTTGATGCAATAAAATCACGAATCTCATCAGGCTCCGCGAAAGAATCATTCAACTGTATTCTGGGTACGGTACCGAAAACTTTTTTATTCAAGGGTTTCCCAATGTATATATAACTAACAAGTGCTTTGTCTTCAAGTTTTTTGGTTTGATTTGCAGTAGCAGGACTGTAATATACCTTCAAATCTACTTCACGCATTACTGTTGTAACCATAAAGAAGAATAAAAGCATGAAAATGATGTCGGGAAGCGATGCTGTAGTAATCCCTGTTACAGACTTTTTACCTCCTTTTTTAAATTTTGACATGGTATTATCCTCCTACATTTTTAGGTTCAGCTTCCGAAATATTCCTTGGTATAATAGCCTCTACAGCGTCTCTTTTATCTTCGTTCTCATCCCCGGTTAATTCATCAAATTTCACACCAAACTTCCTCATCGATAAATTGTCTCTCAACTCGTTGATCGCTGCAGATATTTCATTCTGTACCGCTATGTACATTTCGTATGAAGTTCCCCTGTCATTCTGGATGGAAATAACATGTTTCTTTGTCACTTCCACCGGTCCGAAATAATCAACTTCAACAATCTCTTTGGCTGGCAAATTGGGATCGTTATTTGGATTTAAGATGAATTCCTTGGTTGCTTCACGAAGGTCTTTTATATTCATCAACTCCCCTTCAACCAACAACTGGTCATTTCTGTTAACAAGAACAACAAAGATGTTTCGTTCTTTCACATCCACTTGTTCATCTTGTGTTTCTTCAGGCATAGGGGGCAATTTGGTCAATATACCTGAATCAGTATCCATTGTTGTGGAAACAAGGAAGAAGATGAGCAACAGGAAGGCAATATCTGCCATCGATCCTGCATTAATTTCCTGTATTTCTCTTCTAGCCATATATTTTCTATTTTAAAATACTTTAGTACTTACCGTTAATGGGTTATTATTTAAAAGCCCGTAATACCTCAGATGCAATAATCCCGAAAAACGCAACTATTGCCAGTATATATGTAGCATTTAACCCTGTGCCAACCCATCTTAATGTGTTTGCAGAGGACTCGATATTTACATCAATAAGACTTTGAATTGGTGCAGATGATGCCATCAAATACGAAATTAAGCCCAGCACAACAGCAATACCAAGAATGATTAAAAAATTCTTTAAAGCCTTGGGATTTGAAAACACATTTACAAATGAAAAAAGAAGTGTTGTCAATCCGGCAATGATAAAAAGTATTAACGTCCAGACCAAGGCAATGCTTGTAAATCTTTTTTCTCCTGTCACTTCATTAACTGAACCTCCCAGATAATATAAACCGGCGACAATTACTGACAGTCCAGTCAATATCCACAGAATAGTCAAAGCTGTTTTCTGTATTTTAAACATATCTATTTTGCTTTTAAATTGAACTTGATTAATATATCAACCAGCGCAATGGAGGAATCTTCCATTTTGTTTACGATGCTGTCAATTTTTGACAAAATGTAATTGTAGAACACCTGCAATACAACAGCAACAATAAGACCAAACAATGTGGTCAGAAGTGCAATTCCAATTCCCTGCGCAACAATCTGTGGACTCACATTACCAGCCTGCCGAATATCATCAAAAGCCTGGATCATTCCAATTACTGTTCCCATGAATCCAAGCATTGGAGCAATTGAGATAAAGAGGGATATCCAGCTTAAGTTTTTCTCCAGTAAACTCATCTGAACACTTCCGTAAGAAATAATTGATTTTTCAACCATTTCCATTCCTTCCGATGATCTTTCAAGTCCCTGATAGAAAATGCTTGCAACCGGTCCCTTCGTGTTTCGGCAAACCTCTTTCGCAGCTTCTATTCCACCTTCATTCAATGCATCTTCTATTCTATCCAGTAATTTATCGGTATTTGTCGTAGCAAGATTTAGATAAATGATTCTTTCGATAGCCAGAGCCAATCCAAAAATCAAACACAGCAAAACAATTCCCATAAACCCGGCCCCTCCTTCAATAAATTTGGCTTTTACTACTGTATGAAGAGGCATTTCTTCGCCTTCTTCAATGCCTTCATCAACGGGAAGTTCTTCTGCAACCTTGTTTGAATCAGCAACAGCTTGTATAGAATCAGTGACAGGAGCTTCTCCCTTTTGTGCACTAACTATATTTGATACTCCAAAACTCAGTATCCCAATTACTGCTAATAATGCAAATAATTTTTTCATGATTTAAATAAAATTAAATTATTAATGTTTGTTTTATTCTAGTTTAAGTTATACAATTCAAAAACCTGCAACACGCACTTTCAGGCACATCTTCAAGACATTTATTCAAAA
>Ga0307439_1000036_pt1 | contig 80935 bp, 80 predicted proteins | sample SalMarWE160490MG_FD_202142 | JGI IMG/M metagenome (GOLD analysis project Ga0307439, IMG submission 202142) | Salt marsh sediment microbial communities from the Plum Island Ecosystem LTER, Massachusetts, United States - WE1604-90 | ecosystem: Environmental > Aquatic > Marine > Intertidal zone >... | reverse complement strand
TGTCATATTATCAAATAAACAAGGCACAGGATTTACTTAATGGTAGACCGAGGAAAGTGCTTGACTGGAACACACCGTATGAAGCTTTTGCTGAAAATGTTGCGTTAAAAACTTGAGACCAAGTAAGAAGAAACTTGATGAATTTTCTATACTGCAGACGATAAAGATTTCGGTGGAAGAGTATATAGAACTGGCAAGAAAGAGGATAGAAGAAGGTTATTAAATCCCTCTATAAGTTTTCTGGAAATTTACTCGTTAGTTATTTAAAATGATTATCGCTTTCCTCCTATTTCAGCAAGTAATTTTTTTGCTTCCGGTTCATATTTAAGAGTGAAATCTGCTTGATGTGTAGGGTTTTCCAGCTTGAGCATTTTTCTTAAATATTCTCTTGCCTTTTCATAATTTTTCTTCTTTGTATAGACTTTTGCAAAATCTATGTAGAGGATCGAGTAATTTGAGTCTATTTCCATAGCCTTATGAAGGTATTCAAACGACTTATCCAGATTTCCGCCAAAAAGTCCAGGGAGCTCATAATATAGAACTGCGAGTCCATCCATTGCTCCCGTATGTTCTGGATTCAATTTGAGTGTTTTTTCAAATTCCCTTCTTATAGCTGGGACTGAGGACAGGGATTTCATTACTCCTTTTAGTTGTCCTATCCTTCCAAAATTTACACCAAACCAGAAATGTCCTTCTGGATTCTTTTCATTGATTTTTATCAGTCTCTCTGCAAGGTTCATACCCTTTTCATAGAACTTAAACTTTTCTTTTTTGGATGTCGCTCTGTCTCCCAGGGTGTAGTAAATTCTTGAGAGATTCCACAGGGCTTCTTCATTTTCTTTATCTTCATTTAAGACCTCCTCGATTAGGAGTTTACATTCTTCGAGATAATTTTCCATTTCGTGACGATTTTCATATAGATAAGTAGCCCTATTCAGTTTTTCATTAATTGCCAAAGATAGTATTATGAATAAATAATACATAAAAATTCCCCCTTTTATTTTTTATTACACCAACATAATTCACTATTAGACCAAAAGCTGTTAACTCTATAACTTGTTATCCCTTATAATATGAAAACTAATTTCAAAAGTCAATAATTTATATTAGTTGATGATTATATGCTTAATATGTTAAGGTTTTCGGGATGTTTCGTAACATGGTAGTGCACTTTACCCATAAGTAAACAAAATCTTGCATCCATAAGAAATCCATTGGATAATTTGTTTAAACCATAGAAAGAGATTGACAGATGGAAAATGATAATTATAGTGAAAGTATGACAGAAGAAAAAGTCACCCATAGGGAATATATACGCAATACTGCAGATACACCACCAGATTGGAAGTATATACGCAGTACTGCAGAAATAAACAAGTTATCTGAAATCGCTTGTATAAAGAGATGAAATTATGAACGAGATAAAGTACAAGCCAATCGGAGTCGTTCATTCTCTATTTAAAGAACCTAAAGGAACACCTATACAACCTGCAGGTGCTAAAAATATTGATGGAACAGTTGAACTATTTCCAGAATATGCTGAGGGCTTACAAGATTTGGAAGGCTTTTCTCACATTATTTTGATATATCACTTTCATTTATCCAAGGGGGCGTCCTTAAAAGTGAGGCCGTATATGGATAGCGAAGTGCACGGAGTCTTTGCAATGCGAGGTCCAAGTAGACCAAATCCGGTCGGCATCTCAGTAGTGCGTCTTGTCAAAATTGAAGAGAATATACTATATATCCGAGATGTAGACGTTGTAGATGGAACTCCTCTTTTGGATATAAAACCTTATGTACCGGAATTCGACATAAGAAAAGTAGAGAAAATAGGATGGCTTGAGAAAAATGTACATAAACTTTCAAAAACAAAAGATGATGAGAGATTCATAAAATGATTTGTGCGACTTCCGATAGCAGCGGATATATGGCTACAGCCTTCGGCTTCCGCCCAAATCCTCGCTACGCTCGGACTTCTCATATCCGCAAGACGTTATACGAAATTTTCAAATCGCCATCGGGCAAAACAAATTTATGGTTATAAAGAAGTGTAAATAATGACACAGAATATAAAGAAAATAACATGGGTGTTGATATCTATTGCAGCGGTGGGGTTTGTATACTTCCTCCACTTAACTTTCACAGGTAAACTCATTGTTTCTCCAACTCTTATAACCATTGGTCATTTTCAAGTGAAATATTATGGCATCCTGATAGTATTGAGTATTTTCATAGGTTATTATTTCATAGAGAGGGATTTCAGGAAAATGGAATTTGGGTTCTCATTTGATGAGATGGAAAAGGTACTATTCTATTCTATTTTTGTAGGTTTTGCTGGCGCACGTTTATATCAGGTTGTCTTTAACTGGGATTTTTATGGGAAGCATCTCAGCGAAATTCCTGCGGTATGGCATGGAGGACTTGCAATTTATGGGGGTATTTTGTTTGGTTTTGGATTCGCATACATTTATATGCGTATAAAGAAATTACCTGCGCTGAGGTTAATAGATCTCGCTGTTCCATATATGCTTCTCGCTCAAGCTATCTGCAGATGGGGCAATTTCTTTAATCGTGAAGCATATGGAGGCTTTACAAATTTGCCATGGAAATTATATATTCCACTTGAAGCAAGAATTGAAGGCTACACATCCTTTAGCTATTTTCACCCAACATTTTTATACGAATCTATCCTGAACTTTATTGGTTTTGTCATACTTAAAAGATTTATTCCAAGAAGCCGGCAAGGGAATGTGTTTTTTGCCTATATAGGAATTTATTCTTTCAACAGATTTATAGTTGAGTTTTTTAGAATAGATACGAACAAAATAGGTGCAGTAAAACTCGCTCATCTTTTTGCTATAGCGGGAATAATAATAGCTCTATTATGGTTTACTTTTAAGCGGAACACAAAGAGAAGTGCTTTGGGGTCGGTGCCCCCTGTGGAATAGTGAAAGGATTCCACGGGGCAAGCTTGACATTTTGACAATTTTTGTATGCTTTATTGACTCTCGTTTAGAAGAAGATAATTATAGTGAAAGTATGACAGAAGAAAAAGTCACCCATAGGGAATATATACGCAATACTGCAGATACACACCTAGATTGGAAGTATATACGCAGTACTGCAGAAATAAACAAGTTATATGAAATTACACTATTCTCAAGGTGAGAAAAATTATAGAAGTTGATGTTAAAGAATGGTTAAAAGAGAAAGGGAAAGTATTTTTAAAGAATATTGGCGTTAAAGAGGGTCAAGTTATTTTGGATTTCGGTTGTAATGTCGGTCATTATACAATTCCAGCTGCAAATGTAGTTGGGAAACAAGGTAGGGTATATGCTATGGATAAGGATATAGAATCACTGAATGAATTGATGCGTACAGCGAAGACAAAAGGTCTAAAAAATATAGTGCCAATGCATAGTCAATCAGCAGACTTAAAAATTAATCTGAAAGATGAATCTGTTGATGTAATTTTACTTTATGATATCCTGCATTATATGGATGTCACGGAAAGAAATAAAATATATAAAGAGTCTTACAGGGTCTTAAAGAATGATGCTCTTCTTTCGGTTTATCCAAAGCACAATAAATTGGACGAACCTTTATGGAATCTATCAAATATACAATTAGAAAATGTTATAAAAGAGATAGAAAGTGCAAAATTTAATTTTGAAAGGCAATTTTATAAAAAACTTATACATGATAATAATTGTAACACTGGTTACATTTTAAATTTCACAAAAAAGTAGAAAAAGAGATGAAGCTATGATGGAACTATATAAATGGAAAGAGAGACTTGAGCAAGAACACGAGGAGAAGGATAGATATTTTGCGACACATTGGCAATCTCCAATCCTACCAGAAGAAAGACCGAAATTCAAGGGACTTAGATACTATCTACTAGATCCAAATTTCAGGTTCGAACTTAAACTGCATGAATATAGCGATAAAAAAATAGTAGAAATTGAAGATACCAAGAGAATATAAGGCAGTTCCTGAGGTAGGGTGAATTTCAATTCAGTGTCGGAAATGAAAAGTGTACCCTCCAGGCCCATAAGGGAGATCCTGGAGAAGAACGATTATTTATTCCCTTTCACGATGCTACAAGTGGCAAGGAAACATATGGGGCAGGTCGGTATCTCGATCTTGATTTAAGAGATTGAACTACAAATGGAAGATAGATTCTTGATTTTAACAGGGCATATAACCCTTGGTGTGCATACAGTGAGGATTATGCCTGTCCTTTTGTACCACCAGAGAACTGGCTTAAAGTACATATAAAGGCGAGTGAGAAGAATTATATTAAAAACAGTATGAAAGAGGTAGAATGATGAGCAGAAAAATCTCAGAAAAAAATGTTCGCAAGATATTAACTGACATAAAACATCCTGCGATTGACAGAACATTGCTTGACTTGGGGATAATCAAATCAATAAAAGTTGAGAATGACAATGTGAAGATTCTCTTGGCATTTCCTTTCCCGAATATTCCTATTAAAGAACAACTCATAAACTCTATACGGGAACTTTTAAATAAACAAGGTTTAGGGGTCAAGATAGAAACAACAGTGATGGATGAAGAAGAACTACATAAGTTTTTAGCTATGGAACAAGAAGCTTGGAAAGGCGGTATATAACCTGAAAATCATAGAGGAAGGTTGAAGATGTGTGCTTATTATCCAACATCAAAGGTTGAAGTCAGCGGTTTTACAGCAAAACATTATGATATATTAATGGATATCATAACACTGGGCAGGTATGCTTCTTTCATACGAAAAGCCATTCGATTAATGGAGATTAAACCCACTGATAAGATTCTTGATTTAGGAGCCGGCACAGGTAAGAATGCCCGTTTGATGGTGAGATATCTTTCTTCAGAAGGAGAATTGATAGGACTTGATATCTCTAAAGTGATGATTTCCCAATTTAAAAAGAATTGTGCTGATTTTTCCAATGCTACAATTATCAACAAAAGGATTGACCAAGATTTAGCTTATGAAGGGTATTTTGACACGGTTTTTATTTCTTTTGTGTTGCATGGATTTCCTCAGGAGGCCAGGAACCAGATTATTAGGAATGCCTTCAAGGTACTAAAAAAAGACGGCGTGTTTTTTATCTTGGATTATAATGAGTTCTCACTAGAAGAAATGCCTTTTTATTTAAGGATTCCTTTTAAACTCATAGAATGTCCTTATGCATTTGATTATATTGGAAAAGATTGGGAAAAAATATTGTTCTTGCAAGGCTTCAATGAGTTTAGTGAACATCTTTTTTTTAGCGGCTATATACGGTTACTTAAGGGGGTAAAAGCATTATGAAACCATTGAGTTTCAACTTGGAGCAAATTGGAGTTATCCGAACCCCCTATACAGACAACGCGCCATATCAGCCGGTGGATAATGCCAAAGGAGATTTTCATATAGTCATTGATTCCCAATATGTCGGTGGACTTTATAAGCTTGCGAAATTTCGTTATATTTATGTTATCTATTTCATACACCGCATAAATCGAAAGTTGTCAATGGAAGTATCTCCTCCTTGGATTGGTGGTATGAAAATCGGTGTGTTTGCAAGCAGGTCACCAGTGCGGCTGAACCCTATCGGTCTTAGCATTGTTCTTATAAAGCACGTTGTAGATAACAAGATTTACACATTGGGTCTAGATGTATTTGATGAAACTCCAAAGAATTTACTGTTGACATTTCCCTTGATTAAAACTATAATAAGAGAGAATGAAGAATCGAGAGATTGCTGAGATTCTTTCTGAAATTGCTAAAGCATTGGCTCTAAGCAATGATAATTTTTTTAAGATAAGAGCATACGAACGAGCTGCACGTGCAATAAAAGATTTACCAGAGGATATAGAAAAAATATGTAAAGAGGGATCTCTTACTGATATTCCGGGTGTTGGAGAGGGTATAGCAAAGAAGATCAAAGAATACTTAGAGACCGGTAAAATGTCCAAATATGAGGAAGTTACGAAAGATATACCTCACTCACTCCTCGCCCTTCTTGATATAAAAGATCTTGGTTCGAAAACACTTGGAGTTCTCCATAAGGAATTAGGCGTTCTGAATTTAGAAGACCTGAAAAAGGTTATTGAGGACGGTACTTTTGCAAAAATAGAAGGGCTTGGTGAAAAAACAGCAGAGAAAATTTTGTATAATATAGGGGAATACGAGAAGAGAATGGGAAAGCAAGGTCGTTTTCTGCTTGGTGAAGTTATGTTAACTGTGAATGAAATTGTAAAAAAGTTGAAGAATATTGATTCAGTAACGAGGGTAACCCCTTGTGGTTCGTACAGGAGAATGAAGGAAACGATAGGAGATATAGACATCCTTGTCGAATCAAAAGATAACAAAAAGGTAATGAAGAAATTTACTTCATTCCAGGAGGTAAAAAAGGTTCTTGAATCCGGTGAAACAAAAACATCAGTAATTATAGAAGGTCAGGGTATCCAGATGGATCTACGTGTGGTACCGGAGGAATCCTATGGAGCAGCACTTATGTATTTTACCGGGTCAAAGGATCATAACGTGCATATCCGAAGCCTTGCCCAGAGACGAGGACTCAAAATTAACGAATATGGTGTCTTTCGCGGTAGCATGAGAATAGCAGGTAAAACAGAGGAGGAAATTTATAAACTTCTCCGCTTACAGTTTATACCACCTGAACTTCGTGAGGATAGGGGGGAGATAGAACTTGCCATGAAGGGAAACCTTCCACAATTGGTGAATTATAGTGATATAAAAGGGAATCTCCATACTCATACTAAATATTCGGATGGGGAAAATACTATTAGAGAATTGGTTCTTAAGTCTCTTGAATTAGGATATTCGTATCTTGGTATTTCCGATCATTCCAAAACAGCATCTTACGCAAATGGTTTATCGGTTACCGAACTTAAAAAGCAATCCGAAGAGATAGATAGGCTTAATGAAGAATTTGATGAATTTACAATACTAAAAGGAATAGAGAGCGATATACTTTTGGATGGGAGCCTTGATTATGCCGAAGATGTTCTGTCTTCTCTTGATTATGTAATTGGTGCTATACATTCCCACTTTAAGAAGAATGTAACTCTTCGGATGGAAAAAGCCCTGGAGAACCCATATCTCACAATACTTGCTCATCCTACTGGGCGGCTCATATCAAAGAGAGAAGGATATGAACTTGATATTGAAAGGGTTATGGATAAAGCAAAAGAGAGGGAAAAGATACTTGAAATAAACGCATATTATGATAGATTGGACCTGGATGAACGTAATACGAGGGAAGCTTATAAGCGGGGCATTAAGTTCTGCATAAATACCGATGCTCATAATCTCAGGATGTTTGACTGGATGGATCTCGGTGTTGGTATTGCCAGGAGGGCATGGTTAGGAGCTAGTGTAGTAATAAATACCTATGAATTGAAGGATCTTTTGGATTTGATTAAAAGAAATGGATAAATTTATAATTGAAGGCGGTAGGAGATTAGAGGGAAGAGTAGATATCAATGGTGCTAAGAATTCTGCTCTTCCAATTCTTGCTTCTACACTTCTCGTCGAGGATGAATTTAGAATAGAGAATATCCCTATGGTCAGGGATATAGTCACAATGAAGAAAGTATTAGAGACACTTGGTGTTTCGGTTTCCTTTAATGGTAATTCTGTATATATTGATACAAGGGGGGCTGTTGGGTATGAAGCACCCTATGAACTGGTAAAGCAGATGAGGGCGAGTTATTATGTTCTTGGTCCACTTCTTTCGAGGTTGGGGAGAGCAAGGGTCTCCCTTCCAGGGGGATGTGCTATTGGCTCGAGACCTGTTGATCTTCACATAAAGGGTATGCGCTCCCTTGGGGCACAAGTTTCTGTAGTACATGGCTATATAGAAGTGGGCGCAGACAGTCTTCGGGGCTCTCACGTCCTTCTTGAGGGGGCTAATGGTCCTTCAGTTGGAGCAACAATTAATACGATGATGGCTTCTGTCAGGGCTCGTGGTGTCACAATAATTGAAGGTGCTGCCATGGAGCCGGAGGTTGTTGATGTTGCAAACTTCTTGAAAAGATGTGGGGCCAATATTCAGGGTGAAGGGACGCGTAGAATAGAGATCAGGGGAGTTCAAAAACTTTCAGGATGTAAGTACAGGATAATTCCCGATCGGATCGAGGCTGGAACATTTGCTGTGGCAGCAGCCATAACAAAGGGAGATATATACCTTTCAAATGTAGAATGTGATTGCATTGAATCAATCCTGACCAAATTAAGAGAGACAGGGGTTATTATTTCTAAGGATAAGCGGGGTCTTAGGATAAGAATGGATGGAGATATTATGCCCACTGATATAGAAACAGCTCCTTATCCGGGATTTCCCACTGATATGCAGGCCCAATTTACCAGTCTTCTTGCATTGTCCAACGGAGTTTCGATTGTAAAGGATGCAATTTTTGAAGAGCGCTTCATGCATGTTCCGGAACTGGTAAGAATGGGAGCAAATCTCCATCAGGAGAGTGATTATGTTATTATAAAGGGGGTTCCCTATCTGAGTGGTGCTCAGGTTATGGCATCTGACCTTCGCGCTTCAGCTGCGCTTGTACTCGCGGGGCTTGCTGCACAGGGAACTACAGAGATATCCAGGATTTATCACATAGACAGAGGTTATGAGAGCATTGAGGAAAGGTTCCAATCCTTAGGAGCAGAGATATGGAGATTAAAAGAATAGAAACCGATTTTCTGCTCATAGGAAGTGGAATATCTGCCCTGAACTTTGCACTACGCGTTTCTGATAAGGGGAATGTTTTAATCCTTACTAAAAAGAAAAGAACAGATGCAACTACAAATTATGCTCAGGGTGGTATAGCATCTGTTTTTGATAAAGAAGATTCATTTGAGAGCCATAAAGAGGATACTCTCCGTGTGGGGTGTGGATTATCGGAGGAAAAATCTGTTGATGTTATGGTAAGGGAAGGTCCTTCGAGAATAAAAGATATCATCCACTGGGGGGTAGAATTTACAAGGGATGAGTCTTCTGATCTTGAACTATGGAAGGAAGGAGGGCATTCCCACAGAAGGATTGTCCATGCTGGTGATTTTACTGGGCGAGAAGTGGAGAAGGGTCTTATATCAGCTGTAAAAAGTTATCCAAATATTCGTATATTCGAACATCATCTTGCGTATGAACTTATCATAATAGATAATTCCTGCTATGGGGTGTACGCTCTTGATGTATCTACTGGAGAGATAATACAGGTGATTTCTAAAGTAACTTTTCTCGCCACCGGTGGGGCGGGGCAGGTTTATCAGCATACATCAAATCCAAATGTTGCCACTGGGGATGGAGTGGCTTTGGCTTATAATGGTGGTTGCAGAATAGTAGATATGGAGTTTTTCCAGTTTCATCCCACAACTCTATACACTGCAGAACCCCAGGAAAAACAGTTCCTCATTTCTGAGGCTGTCAGGGGTGAGGGAGCAAGATTATATGACCAGGATGGACATAGATTTATGGAGGGTATCCACCCGGGTATGGAACTTGCTCCTCGGGATGTGGTGGCAAGGGCATGTGATGCTGTATTAAAGAAGAGGGGAGACGATTTTGTCTGTCTTGATATATCTTTTAAAGATAAGAATGAAATAAAAAGCAAATTTCCCAATATTTACAAGGAATGCCTGAAACACTCAATTGACATGGCAAAAGGGCCTATACCTGTGGTTCCTGCCGCACATTATATGTGTGGAGGGGTTTATACTGATACTTACGGTAGAACAGATGTCAGGGGATTACTATCCGCTGGAGAAGTAACCTTCACGGGCGTTCATGGCGCCAACCGACTGGCAAGTAATTCACTTCTTGAAGCACTGGTCTTTTCAGCAAGGGCTTCTGAAGTGGCGCCTGATTGGATGGTAGAGGGTTCTCCACCGGAACACCTTCTGGGCAATGTAAGGAGGAGATCTACCATAGAAGAGAGTGTACTGGCAGTTCACACGAAAAGGGAAATCAAGCAAACCATGTGGAATTATGTTGGTATTGTACGAAGGAATTACCTTCTCAATCGAGCCAAGAGGCGTTTTGAACTGTATAAAGAGGAGATCGAAGAACTATACAGGAATAGTTGTCTTTCAGAGGACATAATTGAACTACGGTCACTTATTACAGTAGCCTATCTTATAACCTTATCGGCCTTAAAGAGGAAGGAGTCAAGAGGACTTCACTACAACAAGGATCACCCGGAAATGGATAGTAATTTCAAGAGACATACGATACTAAAAAAGGAGGGATGATGGACTATAAACTTGTCACCAAACACTTTGATGTAACTGAGAAACTACAGAATCGGATAGATAAGAAGCTAGGGAAACTGGCAAAATTCAATAAATGGATAAGTCATATTGAGATTATAATAAGTGGCGAAGGAGATATGCAAAATACAGAGATCAACGCTTATCTGGACCATAAACAAATCAATTCTAAAGCAAAGGGTAGAGACGCATACATTACATTTGCTAACGCTTTTTCTAAGTTTAAAAGACAGCTCGAAGAATACGAGACCAGGGTAACCGATCACCATGGCAACCACTGAATTAACAGTTAAAGTTCTATTGGATGAGCTAAAGAGGTATATTGATGTTGAACTTTTAGCTGGTGAGAAGGGGCTCGCGAGGAAGATTGAAAAGAGATACATAAACCGTCCTGCTTATTTGTTAACTGGCTATAATAAGGATTTCCCTGTGGACTCAATCCAATTATTGGGGAATCGCGATATAGGATTTCTTTCCAATTTGAAGAAAAAAGAGAGAGTAGAAGCGATTGCTCGCCTCCTTGCTACGAATCCCCCAATTATAGTCATTAGCTGGGGGCTCGAACCCCCACCTGAATTAATTAAAGGATGCGAAAGAACAGGGATATCCCTTGTAAGGTCCAGTGCGCCAACTTGGAAAGTGAGAGAGGATACTCAGTTATACCTTGAGGACAAACTGGCAGAATTTACATCAATTCATGGAGACCTGGTAGATGTGTTTGGAGTGGGATTGTTGATCACAGGGGAGAGCGGCATAGGTAAGAGCGAATTAGCCCTTGATTTGGTTGAAAGGGGTCAGCGTTTGATAGCAGACGATGTTATTATTGTAAAGAGGAAAAAGGACATGTTGATAGGAGAGGAGTTAGAAAAAGAGGATATACTCAGGCACAATCTCGAGATTAGAGGGGTGGGGATAACGAATGTAGCTGTTTTATTTGGTATTAAAGGTATAAGAATGCATAAAAGGATAGAGATGCAGATGAACCTTGTTAAATGGGAAGAGAAAAAGGATTATACTCGAACCGGCCTGGAAATTCAGGAAGTAAATATTCTGGGTGTATCTATTCCTTATGCCGAAGTACCACTTGTTCCGGGTAAGAATATAGCCACTATTGCTGAAGTTATAGCAATGACCTATTTGAGCAAAGTTGGAGGGTGTGATTTCGCAGAAATATATCAAAAAGAATTATTAAGGAAACTGAGGAGACAGGGTAAGAGATATTCGAAACTCGAGGAAGATGAGGAATAAAATTGAACCCGGTAGGATTACATTCGGTCCCATTCCATCGAGGAGATTGGGTAGGAGTCTTGGTATAAATCATATTCCTCCAAAGATTTGTACCTATTCCTGCGTATACTGTCAGGTGGGAAAAACTTTAAGGCTCACCAACAAAAGGCAAGTTTTTTATGACCCGGAAGAGATCAGAACCAGGGTCGTGGAAAGAGTAAAGGAATTGAGAAAACAGGGGGAAAGGGTAGACTATCTTAGTTTTGTGCCTGACGGGGAACCCACATTAGATACAAATTTGGGTAAAGAGATAGGTTTATTGAAAAATCCTGGAAATGGGGTTGGGTTAGGCCTTGATATCCCGGTTGCTGTGATCACCAATGGGACATTGATAACTATTCCCGAAGTAAGAGAAGACTTGAAAAAAGCAGATTGGGTATCTTTCAAGGTTGATTCGGTAACAGAAAGGTGCTGGAGGAGAATAGATAGGCCTCATCCTGCTCTTAATTTATCTGATATACTTTCCGGGATGATAGAGTTTAACAAGGATTATAAGGGAGAACTTAATACCGAAACAATGCTTATCCAGGGAATAAATGATGATGAAGGGGAAATAAAAAGGATATCAGAATTTATAAATAAGCTTGCTCCTGTTAGGGCATATATTTCTATTCCCACCCGTCCTCCTGCACTAAAATTAGCTAAACCCCCGTCAGAAGAAATGATAAACAGAGCCTACAGTATTTTCAGGGGAGTAATTAATCGGGTAGAGCTTCTTATTGGATACGAGGGTAATGAATTTGCCGGAAGTGGTAATGTTAGGAATGATATTCTCGATATAACAGCGGTGCATCCGATGAAGGAAGAAGCCGTCAGGGAAATGCTAAAAAAAACAGGAGAGGATTGGGAAATTATCTCTCTTATGATAGACAGAGGCGAGATAATAGAAACCAGTTTTGCTGGTAGTAGATTTTTTATGAGAACCCTTCCTGAAAGAGAAAAGTAATATTAATAGTTCAAAGTCCAATGTCCAGCAATGTAGGCACGAATTTATTCATGCTGCAATTGCGCAAAGAATGCGTCTCTGTGGCAAATAGAATGAAGTTCTAATAGAGAGAAATTATGGGAACTATTGCAGATAACTATAAAAGGTTACGAGATTCCATCTCTCCTGAAGTTGCAATAATTGTCGCATCGAAAACACGAACACCTGAGGAGGTTAAAGAAGTAATAGAAGCAGGTGCAACCGATATAGGGGAAAATTATGTATATCCCGAGGCAGTGAACAAGTATAAATTGCTTGGCGATACAGCAAAAAAAGTTAATTGGCATCTTATAGGCCCCCTGCAGAAAAACAAAATAAATAAAGCACTTCCGATATTCGATATGATACAAACAGTGGATTCAAGCCGCATCATGCGAGATATCGATAAACGCTTGGAGAAGGCTGAAAAATCTGTCATTCCTATCCTGCTCGAGATAAATAGTGGAGGAGAAGAGACAAAATCGGGTTTCCTGCCAGATTTTTCGCTGATAAAGGATGCGCTTTTAGAAATGGAAGAATTGAAACATATACGCATAAAAGGTTTGATGACGATGGGCCCAGCATTCGGGAATCCAGAAGATGCCCGACCTTATTTTAAATTAACAAGAGAACTTTTTGAAAAATTAGGGGATATTAGAACCGTAAATTCCGAAATGAAGATACTCTCAATGGGAATGAGCAATTCCTATAGGGTTGCCATTGAAGAAGGTTCGAATATGGTTAGAATCGGCTCTCTGATCTTTGGAATGAGAACTTTAAATGACCAGGGACCAAAGAACAATGCCTCATAAATTTAAGCTCAAATCAAGTTTTAAACCCACCGGGGATCAGCCAGAGGCAATCAGGGGACTTTATGAGGGTATAAAAGAGGGTAGGAAGCATCAGACCCTTCTTGGGGTTACCGGTTCTGGTAAGACTTTTACTATGGCAAATGTCATCGAGAAAGTCAATCTCCCAACCCTTGTGATTTCGCATAATAAAACCCTGGCAGCGCAGTTATATGGAGAATTCAAGCAATTCTTTCCAGATATTGCGGTAGAGTACTTTGTCAGTTACTACGACTATTATCAGCCAGAAGCTTATGTCCCTGAAAGCGACACCTATATAGAGAAGGATGCTTCTATCAATGAAGAGATCGAAAGACTCCGTATGAGAGCTACAACATCACTACTTGATAGAAGAGACGTGGTTGTAATAGCCTCTGTATCATGTATCTATGGTCTTGGCTCTCCTTCTGATTTTTTCGGACAGGTCCTAAATATCAACAAAGGTGGAAAGATTACCAGGGAAGAGTTGCTCAGGAAACTGGTTGATAATCAATACAAAAGAAATGATATAGAGTTCATACAGGGTAATTTTAGGGTAAGAGGGGATGTGGTGGATATCTATCCTTCATATGAATTTAAAGGGTTGCGGGTTCTTTTCTTTGGTGGTGAAATCGAAGCAATCTATTGGATAGACCCGATAAGTGGAAAGAAAATAGAGGAACTCACGAGTTTTCATATCTACCCGGCACATCATTTCGTTCTTCCTAAGGACAGAATAAATTTAGCAATAGAAAAGATAAAAGAAGAAATGGAGGATAGGGTTAGGTATTTCCTGGAGAACGAGAAGTATGTTGAAGCACAGAGACTCGAAAGTAGAACGAAATATGATATCGAATTTATGAGAGAAATAGGTTACTGCTCAGGTATTGAAAATTATTCCCGGTATCTATCAAAAAGGGAAGAGGGGGAGCCACCTTATACGCTTATTGATTACTTCCCTCCTGATTTCCTTACTATAATAGACGAATCTCATCGAACCGTCCCACAGATAAGAGGTATGTACCTTGGAGACCGCTCGAGAAAGGAAACCCTTGTAGAATATGGATTCAGGCTTCCTTCTGCCCTTGATAATAGACCCCTTAATTTCGAGGAATTCCTTGCCAAAGTAGATAAGGTGGTCTACGCCTCTGCCACGCCTGATGATTGGGAGATAAAAAAGTCCAGAGGAGTTGTTGTCGAGCAACTCATAAGGCCAACCGGACTCATTGACCCTGATATGGAGATTCGTCCTGTCTATAATCAGATAGATGACCTGATTGAAGAAATAAGAAAGGTAACCCAGGAGGGTGGACGTGTTCTTGTTACTACCCTTACCAAGAAGATGTCAGAGGAACTGACCGATTATCTGATTGATGTGGGGTTAAAAGTGAGATATATACATTCCGAGATAAATTCCGTGGAGAGGGTTGACCTTCTAAGGGGCCTCAGGCTTGGCGACTTTGATGTTCTCGTTGGTATTAACCTCCTACGGGAAGGGCTTGATCTCCCGGAAGTTTCCTTCGTTGCTATCCTCGATGCTGATAAAGCAGGATTCTTAAGGTCTCGGACATCGCTCATCCAGACCTCTGGTCGAGCTGCAAGGAATGTAAAAGGTAAGGTAATCCTCTACGCCGAGGAGAAGACAAATGCAATAGAGCAAGCATTAAAAGAGATTGATAGACGTAAGACCATTCAATTAGAATATAACAAAGAACACAACATAACTCCTAAGAGCATTGAAAAATCCAGAGAAGAAATCCTTATGACCACTGCTGTTGCTGAATCCAGAAAGGAAGAGAACAATGATGTAAAAGTCCAGTTTGACATCCCTCTGGAATTTTCATCCGAGATGGAAAGGATGGAAGCAATAGAGCGACTTATGGGCAAAATGAAGGAACACGCAGAGAGATTGGAGTTTGAAATGGCCGCAAAAATACGGGATGAAATAAGGAGGATAATGCGTGAACAAATTAAAGAAAGAAAAGGTGCTCCTTCTCTTAAGAAGGGCTCTGAAAGAGGATATCGGCAAGGGAGACATCACCACAGAACGCCTGGTTCCTGAAGACTATATAGCTTCGGGTACTATACAATTGAAAGAAAGGGCTGTGCTTTCAGGTCTTCAGATAGTAGGATGGGTATTTGAGGAGCTTGGAGATGTTCTGGTGAAGGTTCTTGTTGATGAGGGTGTATGGCTTGACCCGATGGATTTTGACCCAATGGCTAAAAACCTGATGGACATTATCTCATTTGAGGGAGACGGGAGGGCAATTCTTATGGGGGAGAGGGTTGCACTTAATTTCATACAGAGGCTCTCTGGAATCTCAACTTATACAAGAAGATTCGTTGATAAGATAGAAGGCACTGACGCAGCAATACTTGACACGAGGAAAACCACACCGAACTTTCGTTATTTAGAGAAATATGCAGTGAGAATTGGTGGCGGTATCAATCACAGGATGGGACTTTATGATAAAGTCCTCATCAAAGAGAACCACATCAGGATAGCGGGCGGTATAAAGAAGGCATTATCTCTTCAGATAGGAGAAATAGAGGTCAGAAACCCTCGAGAGGTGGGAGAGGCAATTCATTCTGGGGCGACCCATCTCCTGCTGGATAATATGACCCTGGATGAGGTACGAAAGGCGGTCTCACTTGCAAAAGATAAGGATATTACCCTTGAGGCTTCTGGAGGGGTCACCCTTTCAAACGTCAGAGAGATTGCAGAGGCTGGTGTTGATTATATATCCATAGGGGCTCTTACCCACTCATACCCATCAATTGATATATCCCTTATTCTGAAATGATTATTCTCTTATTTCTACTCCTCCCGGAGGATTCCAATACGTTCTATTTAATGGATGAATGTCTTACGCTTTTCTCCCCAAAAGAGGAGGCTCAGTTTACAATGAGTCGTAGAGCTATAAGGATTGCCCGGGGGGTATCTGATGATATCAGGGGTTACCGTAGGTATGAAGCGAATCTTGATATACCGCTATTTTCAAATCTTTCGCTTTATTACCGTTTTTATAAATTGGATGAATATGAACTGAATAAAGAAATCCATCGTTTTGAATTCCAGTGGATACCAAGGGATAGTATTCTTCCACCATGGACTTACTCTTTTGTAATTGCCCCAGCCTCTCAAGGAGTAAACAACCTATCAGGTCTTGACCTATTAGGTCTGGGCTTTGGATACTGGAAGAATGAGGCAAACAATCATTCCGCCTACCTTATTTTGGAGGATTTTCTTCATAACTATGATTTATCAAGGGAGACAGAGTCATTTGAGGATCCCTATACACGGTTTCCAATAAGATTTGAGATAGAAGGGAAGCTCAGTAATGATTGGGCGAACCTTTTCTATTATTATCGCTATACACTGCCAGAAAAGAAAAATTTTATTCTGTTTGATGAAGTTATTGGTAAGGGGAAACGTGGACAGAAAGCATTATCTGTAAGTTCTTATTATCATCTTTCGAAAAAATTAAGAGGAGGACTGCAATTAAGATATTCGGAAATGGATTCTTCTTATATCTTTATAAGCTCAGGGGAAGATTTCCGTATGGAACAAGAGCATCTTTTCGTAGAGCCTTTTTTGCGAATTATTGTTTTCGGGAATGATAATCTCCATATAGGCGTTCCAATGGATTATAAAAAGATATCCAGTGACACGGTGAGGTATGAAAGGAAAGGGATAGGAATTTCTCTTCTTTATGATTACAGTCCACGAGATTGGTTATCTTTCCCCGTTGGAATCCAAAAATCATGGAGGAGATTAAACGGGGAGGACAATGAGGAGCTTAGAAGTGTCCTTGGTGTAGGGTTTCGTTTTAATGGGAGAACATATATTGCGCTAAGAGGAGGCATCGGACTTAATATTCCCGTTCGGGATATTCCTAAGAGTCTCAACAGCCATGCGTTCATAATGTTATCCCATTGCTTTTGATTTAAAGGGCACTCTGAGGGCTTCACTTGACACTAAGGTGGTTCTGGTTATGGTATTGTAAAAATGTGGGAAAAGAAGGAAAAAGCAGGTAAAATCTGGTATGAGCTATCTTTTGATTCTAATGCTATTATCCTGCAGGGGACAAAATCCTTTGACCCATTAGAGGAGATACAAGGTGAAAAGTGTGGACTCAGGCAGATCCACTCTTCGGTAATTCATAAAGCTCGTTGTGGGATTAAACTGGTTGGAGATGGTATCTTCACAGATGACGTGAATATTATTATATACGTGAAAACTGCTGATTGTCTTCCTATTATACTTTACCATCCTATGAGAAGAGTTCTGGCAATCTTACACGCTGGGTGGAGGGGCACATTACTTAAGATAACAAAAAAGTTCTTCCTCCAAATGAAAAATGATTTAAAACTGGAAGTCTCTGACTGGATTGCTGCATTTGGACCCTGCATTGGAAGAAAAAACTATGAGGTTGGCCCTGAGGTATATGACTTGTTTGAATTCGAAGAACTTACTGGTGTTCACGTTCACAAGAATCGTTATTTTCTCGACCTTAAGGAAGCCAACATTAATGAAATGAGAAAAATAGGCGTTTCGGCCTTTTACGATTTTCCAGAGGAAACATATTCGTCAGATAATTTATATTCTTATAGAAAGGGCGATAAGGAGAGAAATATAACCGCAGGAAAGCTCATAAAACCTTGACTCATATTACTGGTTTTTGTATCTATGATAGTCTATCCACCTTCAGTGTTAAATTGTGATGGGAGTTCGGAATTAAATTCACCTCTGGCCAGTTGCTTTGACCACTGCTTATTACCCAAAGCATCAGTTTTCAAAAGATAGACATCGCCATTGCCTTTTCCAAAGGAAGAGGTCCAGCCTACGATAATATATCCACCGTCAGTTGTTTCCTTAACCGAAAGGCCAAGATCAAAGTCTACCCCTCCGAATGTTTTTGACCATTGTTCCTTGCCGGTTGCATTTGTCTTTATGAGGTAAACATCATCCTTACCTGCGCCAAAGGAAGATGTCCAGCCTACGATAATATATCCCCCGTCTCTGGTTTGCTGGACAGAGAATGCTAAATCATCATCCTCGCCACCAAATGTCCTCGACCATTGTTTGTTCCCGAGTGCATCTGTCTTTATGAGATATACATCATAGTACCCTTCTCCGTAAGAAGAGGTAGCGCCAGCAATGATATATCCACCGTCCGTAGTTTGCTCGACAGAAAAGCCCCACTCGTCATCCTTGCCTCCAAATGTCTTTACCCAAATTTCATTTCCCGATTGGTCCGCTTTTACGAGATATATATCATCATTCCCAGAACCAAAGGAAGAGGTTCTTCCTGCAATTATGTATCCGCCATCCCTGGTCTCTGCTACAGATTCTCCCCTATCCTTTTGTTTACCACCAAATGTTTTTTCCCAGGAGTTACTCTTTTTTGAACAACTCATAGATATTAAAATGATAAAAACAACTACAACTAACTTTTTTAGATAATTCATTTAATCCTCCTTTTTTTAAATTTATCCTGTTAATGAAATCCTATGCGAAAAAGATAATAAGTCAAGAGTTGTAAAATGTTTCTAATCCAGCACTTGCCTTACCGCATCAATTACCGTCCCATCAACCCATTTGATAGCGGCAATTACCCTATTGCCCAGTTTTGGCTTCCCTGGCTTGCCTCCGCAAATCTCCTCTGCTTCCTCTTTTAATTCAATAATGGGACGGATTGGTAAGTCTGAACCCTTTATGGCTTTTATCAGGTCTTTTCTTTCAGGATTTATTGCAATCCCTCTTTCAGTTACTACTACATCAATGAGTTCTCCTGGTCCTGTAAGAGTTGTGACTTCATCGACAAGAATGGGAATTCTGTTTCTGAAGGTAGGAACAGTTAATATCGTACACCCTGAGAATAGTGTATTTTGCCATCCCCCTATTCCATGAAGTAACATTCCATCCGAATGACTAACAACGTTTCCATTGAAATTGACATCCACCTCTGTTGCACCGAGGATCGCAGCATCCACCATCGTTGCAAACATCCCCTTTCCATGATAATTATAACTGGTAAACGGACTGGTACCGACATGGTTTGGGTGTTCCCGCATTGATTCAATACCTTTAAGATCAAAGGTCTGCCCGTCCAGGATGTAGTCCGTCAGACCCTCCTCTAACATCTCTACAAGGAACTCTGTGCTTCCGCCACGCACAAATCGTGCCTTAACGTTTGCTTCTCTCATAAACCTTGAAAGATAGTCAACAAAGGCAAGTGAAGTACCACCTGCACCTGCCTGAAAAGAAAAACCGTCCCTCATAATGCCCGCATCTCTTAGGAACTGGGCAGCCATTCTTGCAATTAGCAGTCGGTCAGGACTTCTTGTTATTCTTGTCGTCCCGGATACGATCTTCTCGGGATCACCTACCTTATCCATAACCCCGACATAATCAACATAGTTTCCCTGTATTTGCCAGGGGTAACATGGGAAGTCTATTAAGTGGTCCGTTACAACAATAACCCTATCAGCATACTGTGAATCAGCCAGTGCAAAACCGAGTAAACCGCAGGCAGACTCTCCGTAAAGACCATTGGCATTACCAAAGGGATCGGCAGTTGGGGCTGCAATAACTGCAATGTCTATATGAACTTCGCCATCCTGCACAGCCTGATATCTACCCCCGTGGGAGCGCAAAACCCCCATGCCCTTCATTTTCCCCTTTGAAGCAAACTCTCCTAAAGGTCCGTTCATGCTGCCCTCTATATGGTGAACTACGCCTGACTTTAAATGTTCGATGATGGGTGCATGGCACGGGAAGGATGCCGAAGGAAACCATCGAAGGTCTTTTACTCCTAATTCTCTCGCCGTGTCGAATATGGCGTTTGTAACGAAATCCCCATTCCTGAAATGATGATGGGTCGAAATTGTCATACCGTCTTTAATGCCGGCTTTAAGCAAAACTGTTTTGAGGTCACCTACGACTTTATTTCCATCATCTGGATAATCTGCACAGGTTGCAATAGGAGGAGTGGCCTTTTTACCGGTGGGTTTATATTTCCCTACTCCCTGGTAAGGAACAGCCTTTTCTCCGTTTATTGTTGTAGGGACTAATCTCCCTGTTGCATTTTCTTCTAACTTATAATCCTTAGCCATTATTCCTCCAATTTTCATCTAATTTCCCTGTCTTAATTGCAAGCCTGACGATATTCTCTGCTCGTTTTACGACTGGAGGGTCTATCATCTTGCTGCCAAGTGAGACAACAGAGAGTTTTCGCTCTTTTGCTTCAAGGAAGACCGTAACTATCTTTTTAGCCTTTTCAATTTCTTCTTCTGTTGGCGTAAATGCCTCATGTATTACTGAGATCTGGCGAGGGTGAATGCAACCCTTTCCCTCAAAACCAAGAGATTTTGCCTCAAGTGTTGACTTCCTTAGCCCTTCAACATCGTCGACATCAGAGAAAACGGTATCAATGGGTTGTACGCCAGCTGCTCGTGCTGCATTGACTAAACTTTCACGTGCAAAGAAGCTTTCCCTGCCTTCCTTGGTTCGCTGGGTCCCTATATCAACGGTATAATCCTCAAGTCCAATAGCGAGCGCTACTACATTGGTAGATGCAGATGCTATTTCATATGCCCTGATGACACCTAATGCGCTCTCAATGATTGGCATTAAGAATACCTCCTGGCTAATATTCTCCTCCTTTTTTATCTCCTCTATTTTTTCATCTACTTTCTGAACATCAGCACAGGATACACATTTGGGAATGAGCACTAAATGAGTGTTATGAGGTATTATCCACGGGAGGTCTTCAAGACCCAGCGGAATTTGATTTATTCTGACCATACGTTCTGAGCCGTAAAAGTTGATGACCCTAAGAGCGTTTCGCACCAGAGACCTTGCAGCATCTTTTTCAGTTGGAGAAACGGAGTCTTCTAAGTCCAGTATGATTCCATCAGGATTATGCAGACCGGCGTTTATCATAAAATTTGGGAAATTTCCAGGTAGATACAAACGTGTCCTCCTGAATCTTCCCCGTGGTGATTTATAAAGACACTTATCTCTAAACTCCGGCAGAAATTCATCGTTTATATCTGGAATTGCCCTCTTTACAGCAGTTTCAAGTCTTGCTTGAAGGACAAAAGGATACGCTCCATAATCCTCAATTATTACTCTGGCATTTTTTATTCCAAAAAAAGATAATCCTTCACGGATGAGTTCACGGTTTGCGTCACCGTACATAACCTCAACTTTGGAATGGAGTTCAAGGTCGATACCGCCACTTCTCTTAGTCTCGAGATGTATATTACAATCTACTCTTTTTTCCTCACCTAAAGTGCCAACAGTTGCTTTACCCATGCTTATTTTTCCTGCATAAAGAGATAGCGATAGTCAGTAGCGGGGTCGAGGTTTTCTTTTATTGTTCTTGGTGATACCCATCGAAGGAGATTTGATTTGCTTCCTGCTTTATCATTAGTTCCTGATGCACGGCTTCCTCCGAATGGTTGCTGTCCTACTACCGCTCCTGTGGGTTTGTCATTTATATAGAAGTTTCCTGCTGCAAAGGTGAGAATTTTTTCGGCCTTTATTATTGCATCCCTCTCTTTTGCAAAGATTGCACCGGTTAAAGCGTAAGGAGAGGTCTTATCACAGAGTTTGAGCGTTTCTTCGTATTCATTGTCCTTATATACAAAAACAGTAAGTACCGGACCAAATATTTCTTCCTTGAGTGACTTATAGTCAGGGTCCTTCGCCAGGATGATAGTTGGCCTGATGAAATAGCCTTTTGAATCATCATATTTCCCACCGGCAATTATCTCGGCCAGAGGGGATTCCTTTGCATGTTCTATGTATTTTACTATTGTGTTGAATGCCGCCTGGTCTATCACAGCGGTTAAAAAGTTTCTGAAATCTTCTGGAGAACCCATCTTTAACTCTTCAGTAGTCTCTATGAGATGGTCTTTTAGTCCACCATTCCACATACCCTCGGGAATATATGCACGGGAGGCTGCAGAACATTTCTGGCCCTGATATTCAAAAGCTCCTCTTATTAGTGCAGTATGAACTTCTTTTGCATTGGCACTAGGATGAACGACTATGAAGTCTTTACCACCGGTCTCCCCAACAATTCGTGGATATGTTTTATAGTTTGTTATGTTATCCCCGACTGTTCTCCACATATGCTGGAATGTTGCAGTGGAACCAGTGAAATGAATACCTGCAAGGTTAGGATTGGTAAGGGCTGGTTCTCCAACCGTTCCACCAGATCCGGGTATGAAATTTATTACTCCGTCAGGAATACCTGCCTGCTGGAATAATTTCATTATCCAGTAACTAGTATAGACAGCTGATGATGCGGGCTTCCAGAGAACTACATTCCCCATAAGAGCAGGTGCAGCCGGGAGGTTTCCTGCTATTGAAGCAAAGTTGAATGGTGTAACCGCAAGGATAAATCCCTCAAGGGGTCTATATTCCATTCTGTTATAAACTGCTCCGGTGGAGTTAGGTTGTTCCCTATATATTTCCGTCAGGTAGTATGAATTAAAGCGGAAGAAATCGATTAATTCGCATGCCGAGTCAACCTCTGCCTGAAAAATCGTCTTACTCTGACACAACATACAAGCTGCATTAAGAGTGCTTCTCCAGCTATTGGATAGAAGCTCTGCTGCTCTTTTAAAGATAGAAGCGCGGTGTTCCCATGGGGTCTCTCTCCATGCTTTGCATGCTTTGAGTGCTGCTTCAACTGCCATTTCCACTTCTTTCTTCCCTGCCTTATGATACTGTCCTAAGATTTTACTATTTTCGTGGGGGATAATGCACTTTCCCAAATCGCCAGTTTTAACCTCTTTCCCTCCAATAATAAGTGGTATTTCGATTTGTTTTCCCGTAAGTTCTTTGAGTTTTTCTTTTATTTCTCTTTTTTCAATACTTCCAGGGCTATAGGGGTAAATAGGTTCATTTGGCGGTTTTTCTATTTTGTATAACGAATTTCCCATTGGACCTCCTTCTTTTGTTATTCTGCCGCAGAAACACAAGGTTCAGAGAATTTCTTTTCTTAATTTATTTTTCTCTCTTCCTGCCATTTATGCCTCAGTAGCTAATTTCTATATCTAATCCCTGCTGTAAATCTGATTGTATTTTTCTATAACATTTATATCTAAACCCTGTTTGTCAACCCCAAAAAAAGGAATACCCCTACTACAAGCTTCTTTGAAAATTTACCCCAACCTTCATACCCCTTGACTTATCTATATAAAACATTAAATATATACAAATAGCGGGGGCGAAATGGCTTCGACGGGATGGATTGGATTGGAGGTTGCATGCCGAGCTGCCATAACTCGAAAAACTGTGGTATCTAAATTTAAGCGGTAACGCTAATTATGCTATGGCAGCTTAATAATTAGGCTGCTCGTCCTTAAGAGAGTTTTTCTCCTACTCTCTTAAAGGGCGTCATAAAAGGAGAATAGTCTGCAATCGTGCCAGGAGATTGTGGATGAGAAGCTTCTGGCTTGGCCTTTCCTAATCCTGTAGTTGGGTATTGGGAAGGCAAGATGAAAACAACTGCTAAGCATGTAGATACTTCCAGACAGCCATTTCGGACGCGGGTTCGATTCCCGCCGCCTCCACCATAATATATACTTACTTACAACTTGGAGGTAATTATGAAGATTACACCATTAGATATAAGAAAACAAGAGTTTAAAAAATCATTTAAGGGATACGAGAAGAACGAAGTAGACATATTTCTTGAGATGATGGCAAAAGAGATGGAGAATCTGGTTCGAGAGAATAAAAGGATGGATGAACAATTAAGAGAATTGGATCTAAAAATTGAAGATTATAAACGGATGGAAAAAACTCTTCAGGATACTCTCACCTCCGCACAGAAAACCACAGATGAAATCAGAAGGAATGCCCGGAAAGAGGCAGATATGATAGTGAAAAAGGCCAGGATTCAGGCACGTGAGATTGTAGAAGATGCAGCAGCGCAGGTTCGAGACCTTATGAATCAGATAGCTGCTTTGAAGAATCAAAGGGATGGTTTTATGGCGCAGCTTCGCGGGTTCCTCGCGTCACAATTAAAAATGCTGGATGAGATGGAAAAGATAAAGGCGTATGAAGTTGGGGAGGAGAAGGGGAAAGTGGAGTCTCCGCAAAAGTCAAGAAAATCAGATAAAAAAGTAGGCGATCTGTTTAAAGATTAAGGCCTTAAGCTAAAATGGAAATCAAGGGAAAAGAACAGGAATATAAAAGATTATCTCAAAGTAAAGAATTTATTCTCGGATTATTGAGTTTTGATAAACCTGATGTTGGTATTATACTTGGAACTGGTCTTGGTGGAGTTGCAGATGAAATAGAAGCCCCGGTTGAGATTCCATACGAGGATATACCGGATTTCCCGGTATCTACAGTGAAAGGTCACGAAGGAATGCTTATTGGGGGAAAACTTAAAGGCAAGAAAATTGTTGCGATGAAGGGCAGGTTTCATTTTTATGAAGGATATGATATGGGGAAGGTTACGTATGGTGCAAAGTTACTGTGTTTCCTTGGTATTGAAACGTTTATAGTGTCAAATGCCGCCGGTGGAGTCAATCCTCAATTTTCCAGGGGTGATATAATGATAATCACAGATCATATAAACCTATTTCCTCGTCACCCCTTACGGGGCCCAAATGATGAGCAGTTAGGACCCAGATTCCCAGATATGTATAATACGTATGATAAGGATCTGGTGAAGCTTGTTGAAGATACAGCATTGGATATAGGTATTAAGGTAAGGAAAGGGGTCTATTTAGGACTTCAGGGTCCTACTTTTGAGACTGCGGCTGAATACAGAATGATCAGAATGCTTGGGGCTGATGCTGTTGGCATGTCAACGGTTCCCGAGGTGATTATTGCAAGATGGATGGGGACAAAGGTCCTCGGGCTCTCCATTATAAGTGATTTAGGACTTCCTGATGCACTTGAACCGATAAATCATGAACTCGTTTTGAAAGCTGCAGGGGAAGCTTCTCCAAAATTATCAAAGTTAGTAGTTAGCAGTGTTGAACGTTTATAAGTCTATACCTCTTATAGTTATCCTTCTGTTTTCCCTTAGTTGTAAAAGAAAGAGTAATTATGAGAAAGCAATGGTGTATTATAATTCTATGAAAACCACGCAGGCACTGCTTCTCTTGAAAAATTCTGATATCCCAAGAGAAATCTATCTTGAGGGTGATATATATTTACAGCTCAATGATCCACGAAGGGCAGTGAAATCTTTTGATAAACTACTTAAGCTGGATCCCAAATGGAAAGAAAGCGTTTTATTAGATATTAAGGTGGCAGCTGATAAAGCAATAACAAGAAGAATGAATTTTACCGCCAACATGATGCTGGAGAAAATACTTGAGTATGATCCCGGGTTTGAGCTCGGGGCAAGGAATTTCTTTATGGGAAACTGGTACTTTGACTCACGGGATTATGACAAGTCTATCACTTTCTATGAAGATGGACTTCAATACGATTCATTAAATATGAATGCCAGATTCCAATTGGCACAATGTTTCATACATAAAGGGGACTTACTCTCTGCTTATCAAACCCTAAGGGAAGGAATGGCGATTAGTGATAACTGGAGATATAGATACTGGCTTGGAAAGGTTTCATATGGACTTGCAAGGAAAAGATTCGAAGAAGGGAATTACCCCTCATCGGAAATGTATCTGGCCCAGGTAATCTCTCTTGGGCTTCCAAAAGTCCTGGTAGATGATGCATATTTTCTTTTAGGCGACATTAGGCTGGGGCAGGAGAAATATAAGGAAGCAAGTTCATGCTATGAGAAAGTTCTGCAGATAAATCGGTTTGCGAAGCCAAGGATTGTTAAGGATGCGGAGGAAAGACTGAAAATTGTAAAAAATATGGAGGAAAAATCTTGAGGAGATTTATTGCTGGAATTTTATGCTTGATTTTTTTATCATGCACCCATAATGTAAAACTGGAAGGGTTGACAGCAAAAGAGGAATACACAAAGGCTTATAAGTATTTTGAAGATGGGGATTTTGGTAGGAGTATTGAGCTTCTTGGTTCTTTCTTCAATCACCACCCCGGCAGCGAATGGGTGGATGATGCACAGTTCTATTATGCAGAGTCCTACTATCAAATCAGAGGATACGAAGAAGCTTTGCAGGAGTTTCAGTTTCTCGCGACTAACTTTCCTAATTCTGAATATACAGAGAATGCACTCTTACGAAAGGCTCAGTGCCTTGAAAATATGTCCCCTATAGTTCAGCGGGATCAGAAGATAACGAAAGAGGCTCTTGCCGTATACGAGGAATTTACTGTTCGATACCCCTATTCAAAATATATTGAGGAAGCAAAGGATGGTAAGAAGAGGCTGCAGGAGAAGCTCTATGGAAAGTCCCTTGAAATAGCAGAGATATATCTGAAGTTAGGTAAGAACGAGGCAGCAAAGATATATCTCCAGGGAGTGATTGGAAGGAGTTGTGAGTGGGCTGATAAAGCCTATCTCTTACTTGGGGATATTGCGCTTAACGAAGGTAAGGATTCTCTTGCTTCCTTTTATTATGGCAAGGTAGGTGGTGAGTTTGGGGGCGAGGCTAAGAAAAGGTTAAATAAGATTCAGTGAAGGGAGTTTTTGGGGGTAATTTCGATCCTGTCCATATAGGGCACCTGATTCCTGCTATTGACGCTATCAATATTCTAAATCTTGAAAAGGTTCTTCTTATTCCTGCCTGGATATCCCCGTTTAAAGAAGATATCGAAACCACTTCTTTCAAACATAGGCTCGAAATGTTACGACTTGCAATAGAGGGTAAGCCCTTCTTTGAGGTGCTTGATATAGAAGGCAGAAGAAAAGGCATTTCATATACTTATGATACCGTAAAAGAACTTCGGGAGAGGGAGGGTGATGTTTGTCTCCTGATAGGAGAAGATCAGGCAGAGGGATTTAATAGGTGGAGGAGGTGGAGGGAAGTTGTTAAGATGGTTGACGTCTATGTCTTAAGAAGGAAAAGAACTCCAAAGGATTATCTACCCGGTTTGCGGCCATTAAGATCCAAACTTATAGAAACATCGTCAACCGATATAAGGGAGGCTATCAGGAATGGTGAACTCCTTGATTACTACATACCTGACAGGGTTCTTCTATATATCAAGGAACACGGCCTTTATAGATAAATTAAGTAGTGGAAGGATTAGCGTGATAAGTGATACGTGGTATGGGAAGATTGGTCGAGCGTCCATTCTTTAGGTGTTAGGGTTTAGGATGGGTGGTTGGACAGTTTGTCGGTTGGTATGATAGGATTATCGTGGTATGTGATAAGTGGTAAGTGATATGGGTTCAGAGTGCTGAGTTTTAGGTTACAAGTTACAAGTTTCAAGTTTTGGATTTGGGGGTTGGGGTTTAGGGGTTGATCAGTTGGTATCAGTGTTCACCCCGTGAAATATTCCATCTATATTCATCCTCTTATTGCTTTTTATCATATTATTTCACAGGGGTAAATCTGTGTCTGATTTTTTGGTGGTGTGTGTTTTTATCAAAAATTAACCGTGAGTTTGCCGTGGCTTAACTTTGGGTAGTATGTGTTTTATTAGTCTCTATCTGCGTGAATCTGCGGTTTCATTTTATAGAAACATGCCGACCAACTTCAATATCATTGCGATGAAGTTATATGCTTTAAAATTCTGTGGTAAATGCCTTTTTAGTAAGAAATTAAGAAAATTTAAAAAAAACACTTGACATTTTGTCGTTAAATCATTATAGATAAAATACAATGCATAAATGGACTATAATATTTAATACAAGAAGGGGTGTAAGGGGTTTTTCGTTCTCAGAAAATTTCATTTTTTTCCTTATTTTATTCCTTGGTCTATTATGTGGGGCATTTAGTTATATTGCAGTTGAAGGGTACAGGAATAAAGCGCAACTAAGGGAGTACACGGAACTCAAGAAGGAAAAAGAGAAATACCTGGGAAAGCTTGATAGAATAAGAGACGAGATTTCTTTTCTTGATAGAAATTTGGAAGAGACAGGCGAAAATAATACCTTGCTCCTTCTTGCGAGTGAGTTAAATCCTATCAGTAAGTCTGTGAAGCTAATGGGTGTTGGTGGTTTTCCTGAGAGGAAGGAATTCTATTCTGATGTAATTGACGCAGCGGTTAAAAAAGTTGAAAGTAGTATTAACAGGGTGCATAATCTTTTGGATCTTGAGAAAAAATCTCTTGATCAATCAGAGGAAAAACTTAAAAACCTTAAAAAGCGCCTTGCCCATACTCCTTCCATCTGGCCCACATATGGATGGGTTTCTGATGCTTTTGGGTGGCGGATACATCCTATAACCCACAAACGTCAATTTCATGAGGGTTTTGACATAGCAAATATTCCGGGTACCCCTGTGGTAGCAACTGCTGATGGAGTAGTGACATCTACTAAATGGTTGCCCGGTTACGGCAATACAATCAAGATAAAGCATGGATATGGGTTTGAAACGAGATATGCACATCTTAGGAGTATTTGTGTAAGAAGAGGACACACGGTCACGAGAGGCAAAAGGATTGGTTTTGTCGGTTCAACTGGAAGGTCAACAGGGTCTCATCTCCATTACGAGATTAGGGTGCTTGGCCAGGCCGTAGACCCATATGACTATTTAGACATTTTTAAGAATTCTTATTAATCTTTCCCTGTGATAGAAGTTGATTCCTTAAAGGTTATGAGAGGGGATAGGGTCATTATCCCGGATCTTTCTCTTTCGTGGAATAGAGGCGAAAAATTAGTCCTTGTCGGTCCTAATGGTGCCGGAAAGACTACCCTGGCATTGGTACTTTCAGGAATTCTGAAGCCGGATTCTGGGAGCATACTCATCGATTCGAAACCAGTCTCTGACTATGATTTAATTTCTCTCAGAAAGAAAATAGGTATCATATTTCAAAATCCAGAAACCCAGTTTGTGACAACTGATGTAAAACGAGAAATAGCTTTTGGATTGAGTAATATCAAGCAGGACAGGGAGATAATTCTAAAGAGGGTTAATTCTATAATCGAGAAGTTTGATTTGGAAAGGATATCTGGTCATTATATTTCTGAACTTTCGGGTGGGGAGAAACAACTTGTTGCCATCGCAAGTATTTATGCGATGTCTCCCGATTATCTCATTTTTGATGAGGTTACATCCTTTTTGGACAGGAAATCGAGGGAGAAAATTTATCGGTTGTGGGAGGAGTGTTCTTCATCCTTACTTATAATAACGCAGAATTTTGAAGAGATTGAGTGGGGAGATAGAGTGATCTTACTTGAGGATGGAAAGGTAAGTTTTGAATCCGGGGTTCATTCCCTATTAGAAAGGAATATAATCCCCACACAGAAAGGTTTGTTTGAAAACCTGTTAGAGAAGAGCAAGGATGCCATACCGAACTTTAATGAAATTTTAGAGATATTGGGTTGATACTTTTAAAGAATGTAAGTTTTGGTTATGACGGTAATTTAGTTTTAAAGAATTGTTCTGTTGGGTTTGAGAGCGGTGAAGTTCATCTTATCATAGGTCCCACTGGTGCAGGAAAGACCACCCTTGCTATGTTGATTGCTCACCTTTTAAAACCCGATAAAGGGAAAATAGTATTTCCAAGGGGTAATATACAGGATATCCGTAAGGAGATGGGATTCCTTTTTCAGTTTCCGGAAGACCTCTTCTTTAATGATACGGTTTATGAAGAAATTGCTTATGGAGCAAAGAAACACCATTTGAAAGATATAGAAGAGCTTGTATCTCGTGTCCTTTTAATGGTAGGACTGGATAGTAATCTCTTGACTGTTTCACCTTTCGAACTTTCAGAAGGAGAGAAAAGATTGGCGGCGCTTGCGTCAATACTTGTATGGGAACCATCATGGCTTATTCTCGATGAGCCTTTCAGTGGGCTTGACTGGCGGGCCAGAAAGAGGGTGGTAAAAACAATCGATAGACTTAAGGGAAAGGTGGGGATTATACTGATTGCACACCATCTAGATGATATTATTGGATACGTGAATCAGGTTACCTTAGTCGTTAATGGTGAGATTGCATTCACATCCCCCTTGGGAGAGGTCGGCTGGGGTCTTGTATCCAGTGCTGGTTGCGATATCCCATATGCTATTCGAATAGCAAAGAAACTAAGGGCGAATGGTATTAAAGTACCTCTGGAAGCCACAATACCTGGATTAATCGAGGCTTTGAAGGAGTGATAACTTTTCAAGTTCCAATACACTCCGTGTTCTTTGCGAGCTTTGCGAGAGATTAAAACGGTTGGAGCGAAGCGGCTACCGATTCCTTCTTATTTTGAACTTTGCTGTTTTGTGTTCTTTAAAGGTTTTCGTGAAGATATGGTCTCCTTTACCAGTAGCAACATAATAAAGGTAATCAGTTCTTCTGGGGTGGGTTGAAGCAAGTATTGATTGATATCCGGGATTCGCAATTGGTCCGGGAGGAAGCCCCCTGTGTATATAGGTGTTATAAGGTGAATTCACTTTGAGATCCTTGAAATACACCCTCCCTTTACTATAACCCAGCGCATAAAGAACGGTTGCATCGATTTGAAGCTTCATCCCCTTTTTTAATCTATTGTAGATAACAGAGGCAATAATTGGTTTTTCTCTGTCTACCATTGCTTCCTTTTCTATTAAGGAAGCAATCGTTAGTATCTCTTTTGAATCGAATCTCATCGAATTGATTCTTATCCAAAAGCCAGGTTTTAATATGGAAGAAAGGTTATAAACCATTTTTCTTATCACTTTTTTCGGATCCTCGCTTTTGTAGAAGATATAGGTATCCGGAAATAGATATCCTTCCAGGGAATTGACATTTAACCCTAAACTAATAATGAAATCCTTATCCTGGATGAGAGAATCCATTTTCTCTATATCGATATCGGACTTTTTTGCTAAAAGATTGAGTGTTTCGTCCATTGTAAGACCCTCGGGAATGGTTATACGAATGGTCATTCGCTGTCCCTTGGATAACATATTAATAACCAAACGGGGATTCTGGTAAAGCTCTAGTTCATACCAACCATAGGAAAGCATAGAAGATTTTCTGCTAAGCGTACCCAGTACTCTAAATCCGTATCTATCCTCTATTATGCGGCTTTCTGCTAAAAGATTGGCAATATCGCTAAGATTTTTACCTCTCTTTATCTTTATTTCTACTTCACCGAGATATATTTCAGGAAAAGATACGGGTAACAAAATGATAGCAGTAATTAAGGGTACACAGGATATCTTAATTCTCTTCAAGATAGCCCTTTAAGATTAATGTTGCGCTTATCCTGTCAAGCAAATTTTTATCCCTTGTCCTACCTATTCCTCTCGCTATTTCTATAGCCTCTTTTGTAGTAAAGCGTTCATCGTAGAGCTTTACCGGAAGTCTCAATTCGTCCTCTATTTTTTCTTTTATCTTTTCTACCATTTTTGCTCTCTCTCCTATCCTTCCTTTTGTCGTGAGAGGAAGTCCCATAACTATCCCCTCAATCTCATAATCCTCTTTTAACCTTTTCAATTCATTCATCAGGTTCCTGGTTTGTATTGTCTTACGTGGTTCTGCGATTCCCAATTCATCGGTCATCGCAATGCCAGTCCGTTTTCCTCCAATATCAAGCCCTATCCATCGCATGATTAACTAATATACTATTCAGATTCTATTTTGCAAGCTGGTGTGAAAATCTTGATTAATGTGGATTTTTTAAAGCCCTTTAGAAATTGTCTCTTTTTATTATAATTGTTAAAGTAAAATGATATTATTATTTATTCCTTTAATTATATATCAACAGACGCCAGTAGATGTTAATTTCACTAACAGTGAAGTACTGGCAACTTCTTTGCGGTTGGATAAACTATTTTAAAGACGCAATCTGTTCTAAAGAGGATTTGTACTCATATGCCTCGATTCATGGCTTAATAACCAGCGTTTTCTATCTAAACCTCCACCGTAGCCCACGAGTTTCCCGTCACTTCCAATTACCCGGTGGCAAGGTATAATTATACCTATCCTATTTGTATGGTTTGCTAGACCAACGGCTCTTGTCCCTTTAGGCTTTCCAATCGCTTTTGCGATTTCCCCATAACTCCTGGTTGCCCCATATGGTATATTCAATAGTTCGTTCCAGACCTTTATTTGGAATGGACTTCCACGCATTTTGAGTTTACAACTGAAGTTTTGACGGACACCCTTAAAATATTCAGTAAGTTGGACTACGGGTTTTCCACTCTCAACTTTTATAGGCGCGAATCCTTTGCCTCTTAAACCAATAAGAATCTCTTCAAATGACCTCTCCTCTACAAAACTAACCTCCAGTAGTCCGTTCATACTCCAGCCTATGAAAATATCTCCAATTGGAGATTCCATCTTCTTCCAGAACAAACGTTCACTCTTCATTCTTCTTCCCATTTATTCACCGGGGTATTTCTTAACAATCATCCAATTAAGCCGGTTTTTTTTATTTGTACTCCTTTGCTTCTACTTCTTCATTTAACGCCATTATGGCGGATTCTGCCATTGCTTCCATTTCAATTGAACCAGGATAGACAAACACAGGGGCAATACTTTCCGCGTATTCCTTGATCCAGTCTGTTATAACCTTTGAATGGGTTACACCACCCGTTAGGATAATAGCATTTATATTACCCCTTGCTGTTGTTGCAAGTGCACCGATTGATTTGACTATTGTGTAGACCATTGCCTTTGTATAAAACTCAGCCTGCTTGTCTCCAGTACTGATTCTTTCCATTATGTCCTTTACAGAATTTGTTCCGAGGATTGCAACGAGCCCCCCTTTCCCAAACCAGAATTTCTTTAAGTCTTCTTTACTATACTTACCGCTGTAGGCAATATCAATTATCTGTGGAATATCAACCGAACCAGCAGATTCAGGTGATATTGGCCCATCCACTCTTGTGTCGAGCACATCCCTTATTTTCCCTCCTTTTACAAGATTCACGGTTAGTCCACCCCCCATATGGACCACAATCAGGTTCAATTCCTCAATAGGCTTTTCTGTCTCTCTTGCATATCTTCTGGACTGAGCTTTTACATTGAGGGCATGTGTTTTGCTTTTTCTTTCGATGTCAGGGAAGCCTGTAACTCTTGCAATATCGTCAAGTTCATCTGTTGATACAGGGTCGACAATAAAAGCAGGGATATTAAATTTCTCGCTGGCCTTCCTAGCAAGGATGGGACCAAGATTTGAAGCGTGCTCTGCCTGGACGTTTCCCTGGATTATGTCATCCTCCATCTTCAAATTTACCTTCCATACCCCACCCGGAAGAGGCTTCAGGACACCACCCCTCCCAACAACGGCATCTGGAACCTTATTTATTTCCTGCAAGAAATCTTCTATGAATTTCCACCTGAACTCTGACTGGTCAATTATTCTGTTGAAGGCACTTAATTCCTCTGTAGAATGTTGATACGTTTTTTCCAGAATCTTATCATTATCTCGAAAGAAAGCAATTTTTGTAGATGTTGAGCCTGGGTTTATGGTGAGTATCTTATACATACTCTTTCTCCTTTTCTTTTCCTGTTAGTACCCGGAGGGCACCTTCTGCAAGTGATTCCATCTCGTTTTCGCCAGGGAAGATAAAAATGGGTCCGATAAAAGATATTCTCTCTACAAGATTATCAATAAGCATCTTTGAGTATGCGAGTCCTCCTGTTAGGAGAATTGCATCAACTTCTCCCTCCAGTACTGTTGCCATTCCTCCAATCTCTTTTGCAATCTGATAAATCATTGCATCAAATACAAGTTTTGACTTTTTATCCCCAGCATTAATTTTTTCTTCAACCTTCCGTAAGTCATTTGTCCCAAGATATGCAACGAATCCTCCCTGGCCTACGAGTCTCTTTTTTATCCATTTTTTCTCATACTTTCCTGAAAAACATATATCTACGAGGGTATTAGCAGGCACTCCCCCCGCCCTTTCAGGTGAAAATGGGCCCTCCTGTATTGCATTATTTGCATCTATTATTTTTCCATTTTTTAGCGGACACACGGATATTCCACTACCTAAATGAGCAACAACAAAATTTGCATTTTCAAAGTTAACCCCGAGTTTCTTTGCCCCGAGTCTGGCTGTCCTTCTTATATTCAATGTATGCTGAAGTGCTACTCTTTCAATTTCAGGAATACCCGAAATCCTTGCCACATCTTCAAATTCATCTACAGAAACAGGGTCAACAATAAATGAAGGCACATCAAAGCTATCCCCGATTTCCTTTGCCAGTATTGCCCCTATATTGGACATATGTTTACCTGTCATTTTTCCGTTTTTTATATCCTCTATCATACTGTTGTTCACTCTGTAGACTCCACTCAGAAGGGGTTTAAAAAGACCCCCCCTTCCTACAACTGCATCTACATTAGATAGGTCGTGGGTCTTTAATATCTTTTTTATATCCTGAAGCCTCATTGTTAACTGGTCCATTGGTGATGAGAACTTTTTAATTGTGTTTACGTCATACTCAATAGTTTCCTTCCATTCTTCCCTTTCATTAGTATAGAGAGATATTTTCGTAGATACATTTCCAGGATTAATGACAAGTATTCTCATTTTTTACCTCCCTTGTGACATCTATTAAGGTTCATCCCTGTATTCAATCAGGGTCTTTAGTTTTTAATTTAGCCCGAGCAGGATGGCACACTATTTTGCTATTTAAATTTTTCAATGTTTTCACTCTCTCCTTTCAAGGTATAGTAGGAGCTAACATTTCCGAGCCTTATTTTTGTATCCCATAATTCGTATAATACCTAACAAGAAATTCGTTCTCGGGACAGTTCGCATATAGCGTTTATATTCATTGCCAAATTTATCAATGCCTTCCTGGTCTGCGTTTAGTATGTCTATGTACATCAGCACTATTGCCACAACCCCAATAATCGCAATTATCCAGTGCTGTGCGATAAGAATTAATGCAAGGTTCAACAATGGTAAAGCCAGATATTGTGGGTGTCGGACAATGGCGTATATTCCGGTTTCAACGAGGATTGTAGTATGAACATAGCTCTTTCCCTTTGGTACGCCACCCTTTCTAGCAAGAACGAAAATTGGCATCCATCCAAAGACTAATGAAATTACCCATATTATCCATCCGAAATACCTGAGTATCTGGAATCCCTCATTACTAAAGAAAAAGATAAAAGTGAATTGCGTTAAACTAAAGAACCCAGCGACAGACGATAGTATATACTTTTTCCATTGTTTCATATTTCTTTCCTTTATGCCAAACAATATTTAGAGCTTAGATTGAAGATGAACAAAAGTCAAGGGATTATGTGATGATGGGGGGCGACATGGAACTTTATATTTATATTTTATATTGTATATTTTATATGACACGGATACAACGGATACACGGATGCCGGATACAAACTCTGTGCCTCTGTGGCTAATATTCTTTTAGAAAAAAATCACTTTACCCCTTGACAAAGCTATATATTTTCCTTAAAATAGTGGGGATAGGTGGGGAAAAGTGGAGGAAAGGGGAAGAGTATGGAAGGAAGTGGAGAAAGGGTTATTGGAGAACCATTAGCAGGGGGGTGATTTATGTATTTCATTGGAAATGATATTTACTCAGTGGATCATAAAGGAAGGGTATTCATCCCCGCCAAATTCAGGGCGGTCCTGACCAAGGAAGATAATGGGAGTTTTTATATTACCAGAGGTTTTGAAACTTCTTTACTATTATTTCCCTTAAGTAAGTGGAACGGATTCATTGAGAGGTTAACCCAGAAAAGATACTCTCAGAAGAGTATAAGGGATGCCATAAGAGCTTTTTCATATGGAGCTGAGTGTCTTTCCATGGACAGTCAGGGTAGAGTTGTTCTTCCAAAAGAACTCAGGGAGTATGCCAGGATTGAGGAAGATGCGTTTTTCCTTGGAGCTATTGATAAAGTGGAATTATGGTCGCCGAAGGTTTATGGGGAGTATTCGGAAGATAAGGGGGATATCAATGAACTGTTCTCGATGCTGGAATTGTAAAGGAAGAACGTGTGGGTAGGCAGGTAATCCATCTTCCAGTGATGGGGGATGAGGTAATCCACTGGTTGGTAGTGAAAAATGATGGATTCTATCTGGATGCTACCCTTGGGTGTGGTGGCCATTCCGAGCTTATTCTAAAAAGAACCAATGCTTATGTTATTGGTATCGATGTTGATAGGGAACAGATAAGGTTAGTCGAGAAGAGGTTATCTTGCTACAAGGACAGATTTATGCCAATAAATGCTAATTTCAAATTTATAGATAGTTTTATCGGAAGACCCATAGATGGAGTCCTTTTCGATCTCGGCTATTCTACTTACCAACTAAATACACCTCAAAAAGGATTCTCGTATCGTATGGAAGGACCACTTGATATGAGATACGGGCAGCAGGGTATGACTGCCTATGACATAATAGAGGAATGGGAGGCGGAAGAGATTGCGGATATGCTCTATCGTTACGGAGGAGAACGTAAATCCAGAAATATTGCAAGGAAGATTAAGGACAAGAAACCCAAGACTACAGGAGAACTGGCACTCCTGGTAAGGAAGTCTGTTCCGAGAAGGAACGGACATAAACATCTGGGAAGAGTATTCCAGGCATTTCGAATAGCAGTTAACAGAGAGATGGAAAATATTAAGCAAGGTATTATTGGAGCTTTCCACGTATTGAATAAGAATGGAAGGCTGGTAGTTATTACCTATCACTCAGGGGAAGAGAAGTTAGTACTTAAGACCGTAAATGAACTCGGGTACACTACCCTCACTACGAAACCTATTACTCCAGGGAAATTGGAATTTAACCGCAATCCAAGATGCAGGAGTGCGCATCTAAGAGTGTTTGAGAAATGAGAATATTAAAGTTGTTGGCGATTATTCTTCTCGTTATTTCCCCTTTTCTTCTTCATATCTGGAGGAAAAACATGGTCAATATGCTGAATATAAGAATCGAGACTTTAGGAAAGGAAGTCAGCATTGAGAGGAACAAAGTTGTAAAATTGCATTCAAGATACAGGGAAACTACCAGTGTTTCTGTGATTGAAAAGAGGGCACGGGAGGAATTGAATATGAGATATCCCAGGAGAAAGGAAGTTATAAATCTAAATGAGCTCCGTAAGGAGAGAGGATAAGGAATGGGGGATCGGGTTCTACGTATAAAAGCAATGTCCCTTATTTCCATATTCGTTCTCCTCTGGGTGTTTGCATTTGGAAGACTATTTTATCTCCAGATTGTCCAGTCTCGGGATATTGGGAGAAAGAGCAGGACCGAGCAGGTGCGTCATCTTGAAACACCCGCCCGAAGAGGTGAGATACTGGACAAAAGGGGTAGGATTTTGGCGACGGACTTGAAGCTCTTTACCCTATATGCAGAAAAAAGTCGTATTGTTGATATAGAGACGACTGCTAAAACACTTGCAAAGTATGGAATCGGAAGCGCTACGAGATTGGAATCTCTTCTTGTAAACAAAATAGGGCTCATTAGGATCGCGCGAGGTGTAAGTGATTCTGTAGTTAGAAAACTTAACCTTGAAGGGATATATGCAGTAAGGGAATGGTTCAGATATTATCCTTCAGGTAGGGTTGGTAGAACTGCCATAGGTTCTCTTAACTGGGAGAAGAAAGGTATAAGCGGTATTGAACGGGAATACAATAAACAACTTGCAGGTTCAAATGGTTGGGCATATTACCTTGAGGTCCCGAGATATTCAGGGATTAGCCTCCTGAAACGTTGTGAAGAAAATTATGAAGACCCTATTCCTGGTAGGGATGTATATCTAACCATCGATCTTGATATCCAATATATCCTTGACAGTGAATTGCGTAAGCTAGGTGAGAGAACAAAAGCAGACCAGGTTTTTGGATTGTGTATAGACTCAAGAACAGGAGAGATACTCGCCATGGTAAACATTCCCGAGTTTCTTCCAGAAGATGGCTGGAGAAATAATGGATGTGTTGCATGGCAATTCGAACCCGGCTCAATCTTTAAACTCATTCCAGCATTTGCCTGGATTAATGAGGGGTATTCTTTGGGGGATACAGTTGTGGGTTCTACTGGTTCCATCAGTTTTGGTGGAAAGGTGTTTAAAGATCCACATTCGCATCCAGCCTACACTTTCGAGGATGCACTTGTTCATTCCTCTAACGCGGGTTTCGTTAATATAGGAGAAAAGGTCGGAAAGAGGGAACTATATCGTTGTGCAAGGTATTTTGGCATAGGATGTAAAACTGGGGTTGACCTCCCTGTTGAATATTCAGGTAAACTGCCAATCCTCGAACGTATGCGGGATATAAGACTCGCTACAGTCAGTTTTGGCCAGGGGGTTAATACTACTCCCCTCCAGATTGTTATGGCATATCAAGCAATAGCAAATGGTGGTGTGCTACTAAGACCCAGAGTTATGAAGGAAATTCGGAGGAAAGGTAGGATAATAGAAAAAAGTAGAACCGAAGTCGTCAGGAGGATTGGTGACCGAGAGACTGCTCTGAAACTTCTTGAAATTCTTTATCATACGGTAGAAAAGGGGACAGGAGAGTTAGCTTCCCTTCCATACATGAAAATCGCGGGAAAGACAGGGACGGCGTGGAAGTACTCCGATGGTTCTTACAGGGAAGGTGAGTACGTCTCATCCTTTGTGGGTATCCTGCCTTACCCTGATCCCGAACTTGTTATTGGTATCTTTCTTGATAATCCAAAAGGTCCTTATTACTCATCGGTAACTGTGTGTCCTGCTTTTAAGGAAGTGGCAAGAAGGATTACTTTTCTCAAGGGATATAGAGGAGAGATGTTATATGTATTTAGAGGAACTCCTTAAAGAAGTTGATATAATAAAGAGCGAAGGAAAAGTGAATGGAATCGCCGGAGTGACGGATGATTCCAGAAAGGTTGCCCCGGGCTATCTTTTTGTCGCCTTAAGGGGAGGAAAGACAGATGGACATAAGTTCATAGGGGAAGCAGTAAAAAATGGGGCAGTTGCCCTTTTGGTGGAGGAGGAAGTCTCAACTAATATACCTTATTTTGTAGTTCCAAATACAAGAAAAACCTTCTCAAGAATTGTATCCAATTATTATGGAAATCCTTCGGAGCATATGAAAATTATCGGGATAACAGGGACAAATGGAAAGACCACAACATCTTACTTACTTTCTTCAATCTATTCGGATTCCATTTGTTTTAGCACTATTAAATATTTCACGCAGGATAAGGAGATAAAAGCAACTAATACTACACCCTCTCCACTCATTCTCCAGAAGGAACTATATAATGCTTTAAATAAAGGGATTAAAATCGCCATAATCGAGGTTTCCTCTCATGGTATAGTTCAGAATAGAATTTCTTACATTGATTTTGATTATGGAGTGTTTACGAATATTTCCAGGGATCACCTTGACTATCATAAAACTTTCAAGGAATATATGGATGCAAAGTCAAGGTTCTTTGAGTCTCTTGGCGAAGAAAAGATGGCATTGATTAATATAGATGACTCAAATGCTCCCTACTTTATAAAAAATACAAATTCCAGAGTGGTCACCTATGGACTTAAGAAAGGAAACATTCAAGGAACCATAATCAAAAACACTATCGAGGGTCTTATCCTGAGTATAGAGGGTATGGGAAGAAAGTTAGAACTCAGGAGTTCTCTTATTGGTAGTCACAATGCATATAATATCCTTGCTGCTGCTTCTGTTGCCATAGGAGATAACGTAAGCGATTCCCGAATAATAGAGGGGGTAGAAAAAGCCCCTTCTCCTCCAGGAAGAATGGAAAAAATCGATATTCCTGAACCCATTTCTGTAATAGTGGATTATGCGCATAGCCCTGAAGCATTAAACAGTGTAATTTCCTCATTAAAGGATTTTGGCCACCAACGAGTGATAACCGTTTTTGGAGCAGGGGGGGATCGCGATAGAGGGAAGAGAGCAATTATGGGAATGGTAGCCTCGAAGCTATCGGATATAGTAATACTCACTTCTGATAATCCAAGGAGTGAAGATCCACAGGCAATCATTGAGGATATACTAAATGGCGTTGATGGTGGCAATCTATATCGTATACCCGATAGAAAAGAGGCTATTTTTAAGGCTCTGGATATAGCAAAAGAGGGGGATATTGTCCTTATCGCCGGTAAAGGGCATGAGGAGTATCAGGAGATAGGTGGGAATAGGATTCCTTTTTCTGATAAGGAATGCGTTAAGGAGTATTTTAAAAAATGAGGCCGATTGAACTTAGAACAGTAATAAATGTATTGAATGGCAAAGCAAAAGGTATAACTGAAAGTAATCCGAAGAAGACTTTAAACGGTGTAAGCGTGGATTCCAGGACTATCCAAAAAGGTGAGTTGTTCTTTGCCCTTAAAGGTTCAAGATTTGATGGACATAACTATGTGGATGAGGCGGTTAAAAAATCCGGCCTCCCTGCTGTGGTAGATAGAAAAGTGCAAGGTGAGGATTTTATCCTTGTTCAGGATTCCCTACTTGCCCTTGGAGAACTTGCCAGTTATTACAGGAAGCTTGTGGACCCACTCGTTATTGCTATTACTGGCTCTGCGGGTAAGACCACTACCAAAGAATTTCTGGGAGCCATATTTGCCGAACTGAGACCAACCCTAACATCATTTAAGAATTATAATAATCGTATAGGGGTCCCCTTGAATATATTCAGATTGGAGGATGAGGAGGTTGCAATTCTTGAATTAGCAACTAATGAGAAAGGTGAAATAAAAAGGCTTTCCAAGATAACCAAACCGGACCTTGCCGTTATAACCGGTATAGGATATTCCCATCTTCAAGCATTCAAAGATAAAAAAGGAGTTCTTCTGGAAAAGAAGGATATTATGGAAGGTCTTTCTGGACCTCTATTCATAGACGGGGATGATGAATTATTATCAACTATCAAATATGATGGGTTAAAAAGATTTGGGCTTAATAAAGATAACGATTATTCGTTTGGGATACTGCAGGAGTCCATTGATGGTAGTATCTTTGGAGACGATAAAGAGGAGTTCTATATTTATCTGCCAGGGGTTGGGGCGATCAAAAGTGCATTAGCTGCAACCGCCGTTGCCTTTTACTATAAGATTCCGTCTCCTGTCATTCATAAGGGATTGGCATCTATTAAGCCTATTCCTCAACGACTGGAAATAAAGAGGAGAGGAGATATAACAATTATTGATGACACCTATAATAGTAATCCCGATTCACTTATGAATAGTATTTCGTTTCTTTCCAGTATGCCAGGGAGAAAACTCGCAGTTCTTGGCCCTATGCTGGAGTTGGGGGAGAGGAGCTTAGAACTCCACAGGATTTCTGGTAAGTGGATTCGTGGTAAAGTTGATGGACTCTTTGTTATAGGAGAAGAAGCAAGGGGGTTAATAGAGGGTTTTGGGGAGGGTGTGACCTTTAAGGATAAAGATGAAGTTTTCAATAAATTAAAGTCCATTCTGAAACCCGGGGATATAATTCTATGCAAGTCCTCACATTCTTTGCATCTTGAGACCCTGGTTTCGCGTATAGAGGAGGAGATATGTTCTATTTCTTATACCCCTTAAGAGAACATTTTACAATTTTTAATCTCCTGCGATATATTACCTTCCGTTCTGCTTATGCTGCAATTACTTCATTGCTCGTATCCTTGATTATGGGAAGAAGAATAATATGCTGGTTAGAGGCGAAAAACTTAAGGGAGCCCATATCAAAATATATTGAAGGTAGTCATGGGCATAAGGAAGGAACACCTACAATGGGGGGTATCATTATATTCTCCTCACTCCTTATCTCGGTTCTGCTCTGGTGTGACCTTAGTAACCGCCTTATCCTGTATCTCATTTCGATGACCGTATGGATGGGGGGATTCGGAATGATAGATGATTACATGAAGGTTAGGAAGGGAGATGGATTCAGGGTATGGCAAAAACTTGTTATACAGGTGATTCCAGCTCTAATTATAGGAATTCTCCTTATTTGTTATCCTCTTCGTGAGGGTTATGAGACAATGACCAGTGCTCTCTTTCTTAAGAACATGTTCCTAAACTTAGGGTATTTTTATATTCCGTTTCTCATTCTTGTAATAATTGGAACTACCAACGCTGTGAATCTTACCGACGGTATGGATGGCCTTGCTATAGGCCTTTCAGGGATTATAGCAGCTGCTTTTGCTATAGTTGCCTATGTGGTTGGGAATATAAAGTTTTCAAATTATCTTAACATATTATTTATTGGTGGAACTGGAGAGATTGCCATCTTTTGTACTGCATTCCTGGGCTCGGCCCTAGGTTTTCTCTGGTTCAACAGTCATCCGGCTGAAATATTTATGGGAGATACAGGCTCTCTTGCAATCGGTGGAATACTTGGTCTTATAGCTGTGCTCTTGAAACAGGAAATGTTGCTTCTGGTGATAGGTGGAGTATTTGTGATTGAAACTTTGTCAGTGCTTATGCAAGTAGGCTCATACAAAATTAGAGGTAGGAGGGTTCTAAAGATGGCGCCCATACATCACCATTTCCATCTTCTCGGGTGGGAAGAATCTAAAGTAGTTATACGGTTCTGGATATGGGGAATCTTGTTCGCTCTCCTTGGCCTGAGCACATTGAAGATACGATGAGGTAGGAAATGATAGGAATAATTGGATACAGTAGAAGCGGAAAAGCGGTTGCAAGTTTAATAAAGAGGCTTGGAAAAACTCCATTTATCAGTGAAAAGAGTAAGGATTTTCCAGATATTCCTTATCCACATGAAACAGGTCGTCATTCAGAGAAATTACTGAAAATGGATATGCTGATTGTATCACCAGGTATTTCACTACACATACCTATACTAAAGGAAGCAAAGGAATTGGGTATCCCCATTATAGGAGAACTTGAATTTGCTTCCAGATATCTTAAAGGGAGAATTGTTGCAGTTACAGGGACCAATGGAAAAACTACAACTGCTGCTCTCACATCCCATATCCTATCACGTTCCAAAAGGTTTAGGAAAATTCTTCTGGGAGGGAATATATACCCGGGCACGCCCTTGAGTGAGCTTGTTCCAGAGAGTAGTAAAGCCACAATAACCGTATTAGAGGTGAGTTCTTTCCAGTTGGAGCGCATCCAGGATTTTCGTCCTTATGTAGCCATAATCACGAACATAAGCCCGGATCATCTTAATCGTTATAATGCTTTTAATGAGTATCGAGATGCGAAGTTCAATATATTTAAGAATCAGACAAATTGTGATTATTCAATTCTTAATCTCGATGATGATAATTTATCTTCACTTAAGGTCCCTTCAAAGTCCTTATATTTTTCAATGAAGGAAAGAACAGATATCTACTTTAACGAAAAAGAGGTAAAAGACGAGGATAACAGGGTAGTTTTTTCACCAGATGATCTAAGTCTTCCTGGAAGTATCTTTATTGAAGATGGAATGGCTGCGTCGCTTGTAGCTGGAATCTTTGAACTTCCCTGGGAGGAGGTACGGATGGGAATCCGTTCCTTTAGAGGAGTAGAACACAGGATGGAAACTATATTAAAACGAAAAGATATTCACATAATCAATAACTCAATGTGTACCAATCCTGTTGCTTTTGCAAGATCTCTGGAGGCTTTTCCAGAGGCGTGTGTGATTGTAGGAGGGAGGATAAAAGTTATTGATATTACCCCAGTAATAGAAGCAATCCAGGAGTGGGCAGCCAGAGTTATTCTACTTGGTGAATCAAGCGATACCATAGGTGAAAGACTTAATGAAGTTGGATTTCATCGATACAGGATTGCTTCATCAATGAAAGAAGCAGTCCAGATTGCAAAGGACAGAGGGAACAGGAGAGTTATGCTTTCACCCGGGGGCTCGAGTTTTGACCTTTATATAGATTTTACTGAAAGAGGAAAGGATTTCAGGAAAGCCGTGAGGGCCATATATGGTGAATAGGAGAGAGGGTAGAATATCAATGGTAGAGATACTACCCTTATTTCTCGGGGCATTGGGGCTTGTTATGGTATTTTCTGCTGCGTCAGGTATGTCTGTTTACAAGAGGGTAGTCCCGGTCTCATTTATAAAGCAACTGGCGATATTCGTACTGGCGGTAACCCTGTTCTTTATCTCCTCGAGGGTAAAACCAGAAGTATGGAAAAAACTGAGTGGCAATCTAATTGTACTGGCTATTATCCTTCTCGTTCTTACCTATGTCTTTGGAGTGAGAATAAATTATGCAAGAAGATGGTTGTATATAGGGCATGTTTCCTTTCAACCCTCCATTTTTGCCCAGTTAGCCCTTATTGCTTTTCTGGCAAAGAAGAGGGATTTCAGAATATCAGTAGCAGCTATTGCTATCACCACAGGGTTGATACTATTCCAACCAGACATATCAACGGCTCTTGTAACTGCATTTCTTGGAGCTATTATGATGTTCCTTAACGGAACTGATACATGGAAGGTCGCTGTGTTATCTCTGGTATTAATACTGGGCGGTGTTGTATATATAGCCAGTCAGGGATATGCCGTCCAGAGGATAGCAACATATATGAACTCTGAGTCTATAAGTCAAACAGTAAAGGCTATTTCAACAGGTGGATGGAAAGGACTGGGTCTTGGCAGTGGGATGAGAAAGTTCTTTTACATACCACTTGCCGATTCTGATTTCATATTCTCTATAGTCGGAGAGGAATTAGGATTCAGTGGGTCTTTAATTATTCTTGGGTTGTTCCTTCTTTATCTAATCTCCGCTTCGAGATATAGTATAAGAGCTCGAGATAGATATTTAGTCGTCTTAGGACTTGGACTTATTTCTATGATATTCATCAATGCATTGATTCATATTTTTGTGGCTCTCGGGAGCATTCCCGTGACAGGTGTACCACTTCCCTTTATATCAAGTGGTGGAACAGCACTCGTAGTTAATTATATAGCTGGAGGTGTAATTGTCTCTATTGCAAAGAACGGTGGTGATATCAGGAGGGGGAACCGGAGGACATATATTCCCGGCTCTCTCCGTAGCTAACCGTCTGGAACAGAAGGGAGTTAGGACAATTTATATTGGCAGCAATTCTGGTCTTGAAAGAAAAATTGTCCACAGGGATAGAACCTTTCTTCTTCCAACGGTTGGGTGGGTCGGAAGAAATATATTTGGGAAAGCGGATTCTCTTCTGCGGTTTATTCCTTCTATTGTTTCTTCATTATATATTCTTCAGAGGTATAGACCAGAAGCTATTCTTTTAACGGGTGGATTTGCTTCGGTTCCCATTGGAATTGCAGGGATTGTTTTCCATGTTCCTATCTTTACTCTCGTATTGGACTCTAATCCTGGCCTGGCTGCACGGTTCTTTTCTCGTCACTCAAAGGAAGTTTTCTTACCATTTAATGAAGTTGTAACCTATGGAGAACCTTTAAAGAAAACAGTGACAGGAATTCCATTAAGGGAAGATATTCTCTCCGGGGATAGGAATGATGCCCTAAGGTATTTTTCGTTGGATACGAATAAAAAGACGCTCCTCGTGTTGGGAGGGAGCAGGGGAGCAAGGTTTCTTGTTACTCTTGCGGATAAGTTATTTTTGAAAATGGACCAGGAGGATTGGCAATTTATTATACAGACTGGAAAGCATAAATTAAAAGGGTTTGGTGAAAATATTAGAAAGATTAGTTTTATAGAGAGAATGGATTTTGCTTATGCCCTGGCCGATGTTATTATCTCCCGTGCAGGTGCCATGGTTACTCATGAAATAGAAAGCTCTGGTATTCCTACTATTTTTATTCCTTATCCCTATGCTTATCGGGATCATCAATTCCATAATGCAAAAAGGCTTGCGTTAAAGCGGGAGAATGTAGTGGTTATGAGAGAAAAGGATGTGGATGTGGATAAGCTTACTCTTATGATAGATCGGATGGCAGGGAAGAGATTAAAAATTGCAGAGGAGGATTCTACCGAGAAGATAATAAAAAGGATGGAACATTATGTTCGGAAGAATTAAAAAGATACATTTTGTTGGTATAGGTGGTATTGGAATGAGTGGGATTGCCGAGCTTCTCCATAATATGGGATATACTATTACAGGTAGTGACATAAAGGAGTCAGAGAATACGCATAGACTTAAAAAACTTGGTATTAAGGTCCACCTATCACATGCAAAGGAGAATCTCGGGGATGCTGATGTTGTGGTATATACCTCTGCTGTCGTTGTAGAAGAAAATGTTGAGTTACAGCAAGCATTTCTTCGTAAGATTCCTGTTATCCCACGTGCCGAAATGTTAGCGGAACTTATGAGAATCAAGTTTTCCATTGCAGTAGCAGGAACTCATGGTAAGTCAAGTACCACTTCCCTTATTGGTTCAATACTCTCTCTTAGCAATTTTGACCCGACTGTCATTCTTGGAGGAAGGTTAAAGAGTACTGGCGATAATGCAAAACTGGGCGAAAGTGAGTATTTAGTCGCAGAGGCCGATGAGAGTGATCGTTCTTTTCTCCGTCTCTTTCCAACTATTGCAGTAATAACCAATATAGACCGTGACCATCTCGATTTCTATAAAGGTCTGGATGATATTAAACAGTCTTTTACGAGGTTCGCCAACTCTGTTCCATTCTACGGGAGTGTTTACCTCTGTATGGACGACCCTAATTCTCTCTCGATACGTCAGGATATAGACAAAAGGGTCATAACCTTTGGCCTTTCCCCGAATGCAGATGTAAAGGGGCTAAATATAGAGAACAAGGACTTTGCCGCCACTTTTGATCTGGTTGCTAATGGTGATAAACTGGAGAGAATCAGGCTAACTCTGCCAGGCCTTCATAATGTTACTAACGCGGTTGCAGCCTGTGGGGTATGTTTGGAATTAGGAGTAGGGATTGATAAGATAAAGGAGGGTATTGAGGAATGTAAGGGAGTTGCAAGGAGATTTGAGAAGAAGGGTTTTGAAAATGGAATCCTTGTTATTGATGATTATGCTCATCATCCGAGAGAAATAGAAGCTACTGTTAAAGCGGCGAGAGACGGTTGGAAAGGAAGAATAATAACAGTATTTCAACCCCACCTGTATTCCAGGACTATTTTACTGAAAAAGGAATTTGGAAGGTCCTTTTTCCAGGCTGATAAAGTGATAATAACGGACATTTATCCTGCAAGAGAGGAAAAAATACCCGGGATTAGCGGAGCAATAATAAAAGACCAATGTAGAGATTTTGGACATAAAGATGTTCTATATATCGAGAATATGGAGGATATCCCGGGATATCTTGCCCCACAGTTAAAAGATGGGGATATGGTTCTCCTTCTCGGAGCAGGGAATATATATAAGATAGTGGAGGATTTACTTGGAAGAATTAGGAATAAAGGGTGAGTTAAGAAGCAGGGAACCCCTGTACGCTCATACATATCTCCATGTTGGAGGAGAAGCCGAATATTTCTTGTTCGCGCGAGAATTTAATGATATAAAGAAATCACTTGATTTCTGTAAAGAGAAGGGAATGCCTTACTATATAATCGGGAATGGCTCAAATGTGCTTTTTTTAGATGAAGGTTTCAGTGGTTTGGTTATAACCACACAAAGGATGGATCAAGTTCAGATCAAGGGAACGACGGTTCGCTCGGAAGCTGGCTCTTCCCTTTCGAGGGTTATCGATTGTTGCAAGGAAGCTGGATTATCAGGACTTGAATCTCTTGTTGGTATTCCTGGAACTATTGGTGGTTCGGTTGTTATGAATGCAGGCGCATACGGTAGGGAAATCGGAGAGTTTGTTTCTTCTGTCTCTGTTCTGCGAGGCGGAAAGATATCGCAATTGGAGGAATTTTATTTCAACTACAGAATCTCAAGTCTTAAAGGAGAAATTTTGCTGGATATTGCACTTGTCTTAAGAGAGAATAATAAAAGAGAGATAGAAGAAAGGATGACAAATGTCGCAAAAGAACGGAAAGTTAAGATGCCAGGGATACCGAAATGGATTGGCACTTGCGGCTCAGTTTTTAAAAATCCAGAAGGTAATCATGCAGGTAGTTTAATAGAGAGAGCGGGGCTAAAGGGGAAGAGGGTTGGAGGTGCCAGTGTGTCGACCCACCATGCCAATTACATATTTACCGAACCATCAGCTACATCAAGAGATGTAATTGATCTAATTCGGAAAATAATATATGAAGTTGATAATAAATTTGGGATTACTCTTGAAACGGAGGTCGTAATAGTTGGGAAAGAAGATGAAATCCAGATTTAGAATAAGATATGTGCTTATACTAATCCTGCTATTCCTTGTTTACCAGGGATGGAAAGCATATGCGCCTGTAAAGGGTTATAAGATAAAAGGGCTTCATTCTGTCTCGGAAGAAAAGATATCTGAGGTAAGGCAGCTGATCCCCGAGCCTTTCCCGAAATCAGTTAAATCGGTGAAATCAGCTATCCGAAAACTCAATTGGGTGCAAGGTGTCAAGTTTAAGAAAGAGATGAGAGGAATAATGTCGATTTGCATACAACCCAGAGTGCCAGTTGCCAGGATTACTAATGAAAAAGGAGTAGGTGTTGATAGAGAGGGGATATTGTTCCCTGTGGCGGTCGGTATAGATACCCTGCCCTCTATCACTATCAAGAATAGGTCACTACACGATACTCTAGGTGATGCGGTACGATTATTAAAGCTTTTAAGAAGTCTGAATGTAAATGGGATTGAAATTACGGCAAGAGGATTGGAGAGTAGAATTGGGAAAGTAAAAGTTATATGGGGATCAGATGGCTATCCGGAGAAATACAGGCTCTTAAAAAGGATTCTAAAAACTAAAGTTATATCATCTGGCATACTGGATATGAGGTTTGATAACCAGGTTGTTTTAAGGAGGTGAGAAGTGAATGATGATAAGGATATAGTGGTAGGGTTGGATCTCGGTACAACGAAGATAGCATCTGTTATAGGAGAAGTTGTTGATGATGGAATTAATATTATGGGCGTGGGCAGGTATCCCTCAGAGGGCCTTCGAAAAGGGATTGTCATAAATATTGACAAGACGGTTCAATCCATTCTCAAGGCGATGAGGGAAGCGGAGATGATGGCGGGCAAAGAGGTAGGTGGTCTGTATACCGGGATTGCAGGGGATCATATTAGGAATATCCTGGGACGCGGCGTAGTTGCGGTTACAGGAGTGGATAATGAAGTTACGGAAAGCGATGTTAATCGTGTACTGGAAAGCGCAAAATCTATGGCACTACCTGTTGATCGAGAGGTTATCCATATTATACCGAATGAATTTATACTGGATGGACAGGGAGGTATAAGGGATCCAGTAGGAATGTTCTCACAACGACTCGAAGCCAATGTTGTAATTGTTACAGGAGCCGTGAACTCTGCAAAGAATATATGTAAATGCGTGAGTAAGGCAGGTTATGAGGTTAACGATATTGTTCTGCAACCACTCGCATCTTCTTATTCTGTTCTCTCTGAAGAGGAAAAGGAAATAGGGTCTATTCTCATTGATATAGGTGGTGGGACTACAGATATGGCTATTTTTTATAATGGAAGCCTGAGGAAGACTTCGGTATTTGGGCTTGGAGGGGAAAATATAACCAATGACATTGGAATAGGACTCAGGACTTCCCCAACAGAAGCAGAAAGGATTAAGCTGGAGTACGGAACAGTCAAAGAGATACCGAAAAAGGGCGAAGAGGATGGGATAATGGTTCAGGGTCTTTCTGGAAGAGGTAGTAAACAGGTTTCTCACGAGTTAATACAGCAGATAGTTAAACCAAGAGTTGAAGAGATACTCACACTGGCTCACAGGGAACTATCCCAGGATCCACTATATGACCTGTTGAGTGCTGGTATTGTACTGACAGGAGGCACTGCAAAGTTAGAAGGTATAGCGGAGTTGACAGAGGATATATTTGGTCTGCCCGTGAGTATAGGTATTCCGACTGAGAATATTACGGGTCTTAAAGATGCAATCTCTGATCCTTCATTTGCTACCTGTGTAGGCCTTCTCCGATATGGCGTATTACATTCCGGCAGGAGACTTCAAGAAGTTAAAGGGAAAAGTATGTTTGATACTGTGCTTAAACGTATGAAACAATGGTTTGAGGAATTCTTTTAATAAGGAGGGAAAATGTTTAAGACAAAAGAAAAGAATAGAAGTCCGGCTAAGATCAGGGTAGTGGGCATTGGGGGATGTGGTGGTAATGCTATAACTACAATGATTGAGTCGGGAATGACTGGGGTTGAGTTCTGGGCTGTCAACACTGATGTTCAGGATATTAATCAGGTGCCAACCAGTGATAAGATACAGATTGGAAGGGACTTAACTCATGGTAGAGGGACAGGAGGAGACCCAGAGCTCGGCAAGAAAGCAGCAGAGCAAGATCTTGAACGATTACAGGTATTGGTTCAGGATGTTGATATGCTTTTTATTACTGCTGGTATGGGAGGTGGAACAGGGACGGGTGCTTCACCGGTTATAGCATCACTTGCCAAAGAAGAAGGCGTTCTAACGGTTGGGGTTGTGACCACTCCATTTTCTTATGAATCATACAGGATTGGAAAGGCAAAGGAAGGTCTAAAAGTGCTTTCTCCGGTTGTGGATACACTCCTTGTAGTTCCAAACGATAGGCTGTTAAGTATGGGGAACATAAGTCTATCAGATGCTCTCAGTAAGGAGTCGATGGATGTACTTATGAAGGCTGTTCAGGGTATTGGTAGCCTGGTTCTTAAGAATGGTTACATAAATATGGATTTTGCCGATGTTAAATCTGTAATGTCAAAGCGAGGTAAGGCCCTTATGGGGATTGGAGTTGGTGTGGGAGAGAATAAATCTATAGAAGCAGCACAGGGTGCTGTTAATTCACCACTCCTGGATAATACGGATATTTCAGAGGCTAAGGCAGCGTTGATAAATCTGACTGTCGACAGACAGAACTTCACATTGAAGGACCTTAAAGAATCGATGGAGACGATAAAAGAAGCAATGGGAGATAATAAGGACGTATTCATGGGTGTCGTGTTTGAGGATGATTTTGATAAAGCCGAAATAACCCTTATTGCTACAGGAATTGGTGAGCCTGAGAAGGATGAATTGGACAAGATAGAATTTCGCGGTTTCAAACAGACATCTCCAATTCCACATAATTTTAGAGAGCTAACTGAAATAAGGTCCGAGATAGAAAATCTGGATGTCCCGACATTTCTGCGGAAGCAACTGGATTGAATGGAATCCTTGACCTTAAACCTGATGATGAGGAAACACTGGAGATGATTAAAGGGATTAAGAAGGTTATGGATATGGAATAGTAATGAATGTAAGTAAGGTAGGAAAAGAGATTGTTAAGAAGATTGAGAAACTGAGGAAGGGCATCCTCTTTCATGATTATAGATACTATGTATTGAACCAACCTACGATATCGGATGAAGAATACGATAGACTAATGTTGAGACTTAAGGAACTGGAGGAAAAATATCCTGAAATGATAGACCCAACATCACCAACCCAGAGAATAGGTGGTCGACCCCTGGAAAAATTCTCTAATGTCAGCCACGACCCCCCTATGCTATCCCTGGACAACACATATAGCATTGAAGAAATACGAGAGTTTGAGAAAGGAGTATTGAAACGTCTTGAAGGAGTATCTATGATAGAGTGGGTAGTGGAGCAGAAAATAGATGGGGTTGCTGTATCATTGGTCTATCGGAATGGCTCCTTTACTCAGGGTTCGACAAGAGGAGATGGAGTTGTTGGAGACGATATCACGGAGAATTTAAAGACCATTAAGAGCATACCTCTTCGGTTAATCAACGATGGAAGTAAATATCCTTACCTTGAGGTTCGAGGTGAGGTATATATGCCTAATGAAGGTTTCCTTACGTTAAACAAAGAAAGGGAAAGTAAAGGGGAGCCTCTATTCGCCAATCCAAGGAATGCAACAGCAGGGACACTGAAGAGTCTCGATTCATCCATTGTAGCAAAAAGGGAATTAAACATATTTATTCATTCTTATGGTACCTTACCCGGATCTATAAAAACCCATCTGGAGGCTCTGGAATTCCTTTCGAATATTGGGTTTAAGGTAAGCGCACTGAGAGAAGCGAGAAAAGGTATAGACAATGTTATACCTCTTATTGAGGAGTGGAGAACTAAGAGACATGAAGTGGGTTACTGGATTGATGGACTCGTTCTCAAGGTAAATGAATTGAGTCAGAGAGGAAAATTAGGAGCCACCTCAAAAGCACCGAGGTGGGCTGTGGCCTTTAAATACCCTGCAGAAAAAGTAAGAACGAAGCTGAAAAGAATAAAGGTTTCGATAGGGAGAACCGGTATTGCAACACCTATTGCAATGCTTGAACCCGTATTTGTTTCGGGAACTACAGTTTCCAGGGCTTCTCTTTTTAATATGGATGAGATAGAACGAAAGGATATAAGGGTTGGTGATAAAGTAGTAGTAGAAAAAGGTGGAGAGATTATTCCTCACATAGTCGGAGTGATAAAAGAGGAAAGAAGAGGGGGTGAGGAGAGGTTTCTATTCCCTGATAAATGTCCCGTTTGTGGGGAAAAACTGATAAGACCGGAGGGTGAGGTTTATTATCGTTGTATAAATGTAGGATGCCCTGCACAGATCAAAGGCAAGATATTACACTTTGGAAGTAGAAATGGCATGGATATTGAAGGGCTTGGGGATGTTTTGGTCTCACAACTTGTCAACGAAGGTATTTTATGTGATTATGCAGATTTATATTATCTTCAGAGGGATGAAATAGCTTCCCTCCCGAGGATGGGTGAAAAATCAGCAGAGAATTTAATATCTGCTATAGAAGAAAGTAAAAAACAGTTGTTCAATCGCTTGATTTATTCGCTTGGGATACCTTTTGTAGGAACATATAATGCTAAATTATTGTCTGATAATTTCAGATCTATTGATGATTTAATGAAAAGAGGATTAGAAGACCTGTTCGATATCGAAGGGATAGGGGAAAAGACCGCATCGGCTATCGTGGCTTTTTTCAAGAATAAAAGGAATATGGAGGTGCTTCGGAAGTTAAGAAAAGCAGGTGTTATTATGGAAAGAAAGGAGGAGGGAAGAATTCCGCTTTCACTTAAAGGAAAACGATTTGTATTGACGGGGACCCTTACTGCATTAACCAGGGAAGAAGCTAGGGAGGCAATAGAAGGGTTTGGCGGTAGAGTAACGGGTTCTGTAAGTCAAAAGACTGATTTTGTCGTAGTGGGTAGGGATCCAGGTTCTAAATTAGATGAAGCAAAAGAATTAGGGGCTAAGCAGATAAGCGAGGAAGAATTCCTTAAAATGATTTACAAGAAATAAACTAAAGGTTCCAGGTTTAATGTTTAGGTTTCCCCACACTACACCTTGCATAATTCTGAAATTGTTTAGATTTTTATACTATTTTATCTTTGGGGGAGGCCCGAGTTCCTTATCCAGTTCTTCCAGTAATTGGTGACCTTTTCTGGAAACCTTATCAGGTGTCCAGATATGCACCTCGATTAGTATATCTCCTTTGCTTCTACCATATAAATTACCCATTCCCTTTCCCCTTAACGCGAAGATTCTTCCTGATTTTGTGTGAGGTGGTATTGTAAGTTTAACTTTGCCATCTAACGTTGGAACCGTTACCTTACCACCCTTTATTGCAGTTTTATAACTTATTGGGATCTGGACCTTAAGATTATTCCCTTCTCTTCTGAATCGGCTGTCCTCTTTGATGCTTATCTCAATTATAATATCACCTCGCATACCGCCCCTTCTTCCAACATTCCCTTCAGCCTGTAAAGTGATGAAATTGCCTGTATCCACACCGGCCGGAATATGGACGGATAGTTGTTTTGCCTTCTTTATCCTTCCTTCCCCATGGCAATATTGACATGCGTTCTTTATTATTTCTCCTGTCCCCCTACACGTCGGGCATGTGGAGACAGAAACGAATTGGCCAAATAGGCCTGATTGGACGCTCTGAAATTCACCTCTGCCATTGCATGTTGGACAGGTAGTAGTCTCTCCTCCCTTTCCCCCGCAGTGGTCGCATTTTTCTAATAACCGGACTTTTATCTTTTTTGTGGTGCCTTCTGCTGCTTCTTTGAGGGTTAGATTAAGCCTTACCCGGAGACTCTCACCCCTGGGGTAATATGTCCTCTTTCTTCCAGTTGTTCTCCTTCCGGTGCCAAATATCTGGCTGAAGAAGCTACTCTCCCCAAGATTGCCAAAGAAATCGGCGAATATATCTTCGATATCCGATTGATGTGTAAAATCCTTCCAGGTGAAGCGACCATCTTCAAACTGAACACCTTCTTTTCCGAAACGGTCATATCGCGCTCTTTTCTCCGTATCCATTAAGACTTCATATGCCTCGGATAACTCTTTGAATTTCTTTTCGGCTTCCTTTTTGTTATCCTTATTCATATCAGGATGATACTTCCTCGCTAACCGTTTATAGGCCTTCTTGATTTCTTCTAAGCTTGCCTCCCTGGAAACTCCCAGGATTTCGTAATAATCCCTGTCCGTTGCCATCATATTTTAATTAACTCTTCTCATCCTCCTTTCCTTCCTCTTCTTCATCAATCACTTCGTAATCAGCTTCTACTTCTTCCTCTTCTTCCTTTTTAGTCTCTTCCTTTTCCTTGCCAGCCGCTGGTTCTCCTTCGGCACCCGGACCTCCGGTACCTGGACCTTCGGCTTGCTCACCTGCCTTCTTATACAACTTTTCCGCAATGGAATGAGAGGTTTTTTGTAAAATCTCCATTTTGTTTCTAATGTTCATTATATCTTCGCCTTTAATTGCTTCCCTCAGTTCCTTTATTTCATTTTCAATATTTCCCTTTTCTTTCGCTGAAATGACATCTTTTTGACTGATTAAGGTTTGTTCTATTGAATAAATAAGGGCATCTGCCTGGTTTTTTGTATCGATGAGTTCTTCTTTCTTTTTGTCCTCTTCTGCGTGTACTTCAGCTTCTTTTTTCATCTTCTCTATTTCTTCTTTTGAGAGGCCACTGGAAGATTCAATCCTGATTGATTGTTCCTTAGTTGTCCCAAGATCTTTAGCGGAAACATGGAGTATTCCGTCAGCATCTATATCAAATGCTACTTCTATCTGTGGAACTCCTCGAGGAGCTGGTGGAATTCCTGGTAATTCGAATCTTCCGAGAGTTCTGTTATCAGGGGCCGTTGCTCTCTCTCCCTGGAGTACATGAATGGAAACGGCTGGCTGGTTATCCTCTGCTGTCGTGAATACCTTGCTCTTCTGGGTGGGTATTGTAGTGTTTCTTTCTATGATTCTTGTCATTCTGCCACCGAGGGTTTCAATCCCAAGGGACAGAGGTGTTACATCGAGTAGGAGAACATCCTTAACTTCGCCAGAAAGAACTGCACCCTGAATGGCGGCTCCAACTGCTACCACTTCATCTGGATTAATACCTTTATGTGGTTCTTTGTCGAAGAGTTCCTTCACCTTTTTTTGAACCGCAGGTATTCTGGTCATACCACCCACTAAAATTACCTCATCAATATCCTTCTTTGTTAATTTTGCATCTTCCATTGCCTGTTTTGCGGGTCCATCAATTCTGTCGAAGAGGTTTTTCGTGAGGGATTCCATCTTCGCCCTGGTGAGTTTCTTTTCCAGATGTTTTGCTCCAGATTCATCTCCAGTAATATAAGGGAGATTTATAGTCGTTTCTTTCATTGAAGAAAGTTCGCATTTTGCTTTTTCCGCAGCATCCCTTACCCTTTGAGTAGCATTTCTATCTTCTGATAAATCAATACCTGTTTCTTTCTTGAATTCCTCGATTAGCCACTTCATTATTTGGTGATCAAAGTCATCACCACCTAAATGTGTGTCTCCATTGGTGGATAAGACCTCAAATACACCTTCACTTATTTCGAGTATAGATATGTCAAAGGTTCCACCTCCAAGGTCAAAAACTGCGATCTTCTCGTTTTTGTCTTCTCCAAGACCATAAGCCAGTGATGCGGCTGTTGGTTCGTTGATTATTCTAAGCACTTCTAATCCTGCGATTTCTCCTGCATCTTTTGTTGCTTTCCTCTGAGAATCATTGAAGTATGCGGGAACAGTTATTACAGCCTTATTTACTTTCTGCCCTAAATGGTCCTCTGCTGCTTTTTTTAGATATTGAATGACCAGCGCGGAAATTTCAGGGGGAGAGTAAACCGTATCACCTACCTTAATCCTTGCATCTTCATGAGGTCCCTTCACCACATTGAAAGGAACTTCCTTTATCTCTGTTGTCACTTCGCTGTATCTTCTACCCATAAATCGTTTCACTGAATAGACTGTTTTTTGGGGATTTATTAATTGTTGTCTTTTTGCCTGAAGTCCCACCAATTTCTCACCGTCCTTGAATGAAACTACAGAGGGTGTAGTTCTTCCTCCTTCGGGATTCGTGATTACCTCAGGTTGGGATTGTTCTACAATAGCGACTACCGAGTTGGTTGTTCCAAGGTCAATCCCTATTACTGGTTCTTTCATTCTACTTTACCTCCTTATATTCGTTATTCTTATTTTCTTTTTCTTCTATATCTTTTCTTTCCTTTGCAACTATGACTCTTGCTGGACGAAGAACCCTATCTTTTATTAGATATCCCTTTTCTACCTCTTCCAATATTGTCCCTTCTTCTTTATCGCTCACTACAACATGAACTGCATCGTGTCTTTTTGGGTCAAATTTCTCTCCTTTAGAATCAAAGGGTTCTATCTGGTAATTCCTGAGAATGTTTTTGAGTTTAGAATAGATGAGGCCGGTACCTTTTATAAACCCGTCCTTTCCATTCTCTTTTTCTAATGAATTGAACGCTCTTCCGAAGTCGTCCAGGACTGGAAGTATTTCCCGGAAGACGCCCCAGATGCCGAAATTATAGACCTTTTCTTTCTCCTTCTGGGTTCTCTTCATTAAGTTTTCATAGTTTGCCAGGGAACGAAGATATTTATCTTTATATTCATCACGTTCTTCACTTATCTTCTCGATGAGCTCTTCTAACCCCAGAACCTCTTTCTCCAGGGTTTTTTGCTTTTCTACTTCTTTTTTTTCGGGTTTTTTTTTCTTCTTTTTCTGTTTGCTTTCTTTCATTTTAACCTCTTTTGGTGTTTTATGTTTTATAATTTTAATTTATAAAGAACCCTTCTTATGTCAACCCCAAAAACTGTAAATCTTGTAAATAATCTTATGATTGCCACAGAGACACAGAGTTGTTAGTCCAATGTCCGATGTCCAAAGTCCAAAGTCAAACGAAACCGCAGATACACGCAGATGGACGCAGATATATACTAATAAAAACACACACCACCAAAGATTAGCCACGGTAAACTCACGGTTAAAGAAAGGGATTTGCCACAGAGACACCCCAGTACGGTCGTTCCTCCCTACGGGACAACCAGAGGTCACAGAGGAAGAAATTTTGTTTTGCAGGAAGGAAAATACCACTCAACTATTTAACTACTTTATCTATCGATTTATAAGAGAAGACTCACAACTATTATTCCTGACCTTAAACCTTCTAAATTTTGGTTTCTCCTACGGCTTGATTGCGCATAGTAGAATTACCCGCTTGACAAGTTAGGATGAATGGGGTAGGGTGGGTAAAAAGAGGAGGTTTGATGCGTTCTTTTAGGAAAGGTAATGTTTATATACTTATACTTGAGAGGGGAGAGGAGATAGTAGGGTCTGTAGTCGATTTCTGTAGAGAAAAAGGTATCAAGGGGGCTTCTGTAAATGGAATTGGGGCAATCTCTGATGTAACCCTCGGGTATTTCGATGTTAATGAAAAAGAATATAAAAAGAAAGGGTTTAATAACTCATATGAGCTTGTGAATCTAAATGGGAATATTACCATGAAAGATGATAAAACAATATTCCATCCTCATGTTGCCCTTGGAGGAAAAGATTACAATTTAATAGGTGGACATCTATTCAAAGGGAAAGTCTCGGTAACTGCTGAAATATTTGTATTCCCTATCAAAGGTAAATTGATGCGAGAAAAGGATAAAGAAACAACCCTTGACCTTGTGAGAAGACTTAGGTAGAAATATCAGAATCGACGCAGATTAACACAGATAAAAAAACACATACCACCAAGGATTATGCCACTGTAAACTCACGGTTTAAGAAAGAGATTGTCCACAGAGGCACAGAGCTGTTTGTCCAATGTTCAATGTCAGTGGTCAACATTCATTAGTCAAATAATTTAGTTAAATGGTTGAGTGGTTGAATAGTTGAGTAGGTAAAAAAATAAAACTAAGACCTAAGACCAAACACCTAATAATGCCGCAGATAAACACAGATGGACACTGAGGAAAAACAAAAAAAATCATTCTACACCTAACTCATAATTTCAACAACTGACCAACACATTAATTTGCCTGTGTACTCTCCTGCCTCTGTGGCAAAAAATCTGTTTCAATCAGTGTGAATCAGGGTTCGGTTTCTTCGACTCTGGCCCTACTACTACCTTTGTGGAATTGAATATGTAAGTTGTCTCCAATTTCAAGTTTTTGTGAGTCTCTGATTATCTTCGTTCCTTTTCTAACAATTGAATAACCCCTTGACAGGGTCTTCTCATATGATGTTGCTTGCAGAGTGCTTTCAAGACTCCTGACTATTTGTTTTTTATCTTTTAATAACTGATTGACTGAATTTTTTAATCTACCCTGTAAGTTATTAATCTCGAGCATAAGAGTAGATAACTCAGGTGGTTTTGGTGTAAGCCTTCTTATTCTCTCCCTCAGAGACTGTATATTGTTCACTCCGTGCTGAATTAGTAAATCCTCGAGATGATCTATGGTTTGCTGTTTAAATTCGAGCACAGATAGCGGTTTTCTTATTGCATAACTCTTTCTCAGAGTCTCTAATTTCGCTCTATAAGATTCTATTTTGTTATCTATTAAGGTTTTTAGTTTGCCGTAAAGATGTTTTAGATGAACCATAAGTTGCTCTATTGATGGGACTGCTATTTCTCCTGCTTCTGTAGGAGTGGCTGCCCTCCTGTCTGCAATAAAGTCCGATATCGAAAAGTCTCGTTCATGTCCGATACCTGAAATTATTGGTATATCTGATTTGAAAATTGCATAGGCAACTTCTTCCTCGTTAAATACCCATAGATCTTCAATAGATCCTCCGCCTCGTGTTAGAATCAGCAGTTCTACCTCCCCATAGTCATTGAATTCTTTTATTGCGGATACGATATCATTTACTGCTTCCTCACCCTGCATGAGAGTGGGTCTAACTATCAGTGGGGTAAAAGGAGAACGCTTTCTAATGATTTTTAAAACATCGCGTATTGCTGCACCTTCTCCGGAAGTAATAATCCCTATCGCCTTTGGGAATTTCGGGAGTTCCTTCTTGTACTTTTCATTAAACAGGCCCTTTTTCTCCAATCTTTCCTTCACTTCCTGAAAACGGAGATAGAAGGCACCTGTTTTTCCTGGAATTACTTGTTCTACTATGATCTGGTATTGACTTCCATTTCTCCATATATCTATATTTCCGTATATCTGAAATTCCTGGCCCTCTTTCAATCTATATTTGATATGAGGAGCAGTCCTTCTGAATATTACTGCTTTAATGATAGATTCTTCATCTTTTAGTGAGAAATATATATGTCCTGAAGAGTGATAGTTAAGATTGCTCACTTCTCCCTTTACCCATACCCACCCAATTGAACTGACTTGCTGCCTAACTTTTTGGGTTATCTCGGAGACAGAATAGATTATCACAGTTTGTATAAATTCAGGAGAAGGCTTGCCGTTGTAATACTTCCCACCCCGCCAGGTACAGGTGTTATTGCGAGAGCTTTTTCTTTTACCGACTCAAAGTCAACATCACCGACCAGACTACCCTCTTTCATATTGATGCCAACGTCTATTATTATCACTTCATCTTGGATGAATTCATCTGTTACGAATTCGGCCTTTCCCATTGCTACTATTAGTATATCTGCAGTTGTTGTTATATCCTTTAGGTTTTTTGTTTTTGAGTGGCAAACAGTTACAGTAGCATTACCTAACCGATTTTTCCTGAGGAGTAGATTGGCAAGCGGTTTTCCTACAACTTTGCTTCTTCCAAGTATAACAGTGTGCAACCCATTTGGGTCTATTTCATAGAAGTTCATTAATTCAAGAACAGCTCCAGGGGTTGAAGGTATTATGGTTGGCTCACCTAGTAATAATTTTCCCATATTATATGGATGGATTCCCTCTACATCCTTGTCTTTTCCTACAATCTCGATCAGTTCCCGAACGTTTATAACTTCCGGGAATGGTTCCATTAAAAGGATTCCATCTACCCCTTTAGAATCTCTCATTTTTTTAACCGCTATCTTGATATCATTCTCTGTGGCATGCTCTGGTAGTTCGGATACCGCTAATTTCACTTTGGCTTTCTTTGATGTCTTGGTAATTCCCTTAAGATAAGAAGAACTTCCTGGGTCAGCCCCAACCTTTATTACTCCGAGGCAACGTTTTGGTGAAAATGTCTTTATTTTATCAATAATCTTATCTGCTATCGTGGCTCCTTTAAGTATCTTCTGCAATCTGAATTCTCCTTATTGAGGTTGCCCTACCGGTTTTGTCATTAATCTCGAATGCTACTGCATTCATCCTTACGTCTTTCTTTGCAAGTTTAAATTGTTCATTTGTATTCCCGAGGAACTTACTGATTATTGGTTGTGGGTGCATTCCTATTATAGAATCAAATGGTCCCGTCATACCTACGTCAGTAATGTATGCGGTTCCCTTTTCTGTTACGTTCTCATCTGCTGTCTGAACATGTGTGTGGGTACCTATAAGGGCAGAAACTTTGCCGTCCAGAAAATACCTCATAGCAATCTTCTCAGCTGTGGCTTCTGCATGCATATCCACAATTATTATAGGCGTCATATCCTGTATCTCTTCGAGGTTTTCACTGATCACTGTAAAAGGAGATGTACTTTTTGGCTCATCTGGCATAAACACCGTTCCCTGAAGGTTAACAATGGCACACTCCATACCATCTTTTTTAACTACAGTCCAGCCTTTTCCTGGGAAGGAAGGTTCGTAATTCATAGGACGGATTACATTCTCTATCATAAAAACGCCTTCCAGTTCCTCTTTTCTATCTATAATGTGATTCCCTGTGGTGATAACATCGCAACCGTACCTTTTAAGTTTCAACGCGCCCTTCTTTGTTATACCGAAACCACCTGCGGAATTCTCACCGTTGATGCAGATCAAATCATATTCATTATCCCTTTTATAACGGAAAACCAGTTTGGAAACCAATTCCATCCCTGGTTTTCCTACAACATCTCCAATGAACAGGACTTTCAATATCCTCTCTCTTTCTCTTGCATCTTTTCTCCGATTGCCTCGTATATAATCTTAGTACTCATTTTGCACTGGACACAGCTCTTGTCTCCCTGATTACTGTTATCTTTATCTCTCCGGGATATTTTAGATCACTTTCAATCTTCTGGGCAATTTTAGAGGCCATTTCCCTTGTTCCATTATCAGAAATTGACTCTGGCTCTACAATTATCCTGACTTCACGACCCGCCTGCATTGAGTATACTTTTTTCACTCCTGCAAAGGAAGAGGCAATGCCCTCCAATTCTTCCACTCTCTTTATATAAGCTTCCAGCGTTTCTCTTCTGGCACCTGGCCTTGCTCCCGATATTGCATCAGCAGCCTGCAAGAGTACAGCATATGGAGATGTTGGGTCAACCTCTTCGTGATGTGCAGCTATTGCATTGACAACAATACTGTCTTCGCCGTACTTTCTAGCCGCTGTTGCACCTATCTCTGCGTGACTGCCAGAGTATTCCTGGCTCATACCCTTGCCTATATCATGTAGTATGCCTGCTCTCTTGGCTATATTGATATTGAGTTCCAATTCCCCCGCCATAATAGCCATTAGATATGCTACTTCCTTTGAATGCTGGAGTACATTCTGTCCGTAACTTGTCCTGAAGTTTAATCTTCCAACCATTTTAACAAGATCGTCGTGCATCTTGGATATTCCAAGCTCAAACATTATATCTTCACCTATCTCTACTGTCCTTTCGTCGAATTCTTTCTTAGTTTTTTCCACGACCTCCTCAATACGAGCAGGATGTATTCTTCCGTCCTTAATTAAATTTTCCATAGAGATTCTGGCTATCTCTCTTTTGATAGGATCAAAGCCTGACACTGTTATAGCTTCAGGAGTATCATCAATGATTACATCTATCCCGGTTGCATTTTCAAATGTCCGGATGTTTCTGCCTTCTCGTCCTATTATACGGCCTTTCATATTTTCAGAAGGTAAAGACACAACTGAAACAGTGGAATCTGATACGTGATCAGTGGCACATCGCTGAATGGCAGTTGTTATTATCTCCTTTGCTTTTCGGTTGGCTTTTTTCTTGGCTTCACTTATTATCTCATTCTCAATCTGAATTACTTTGCTTTCAGCTTTTTCTTTTGCTTCTTTTAGAATCAGTTGTTTAGCCTCGTCACGAGCCATTCGTGATATCTCTTCTAGTTTTTTGTTAGCTTCTTCTATTATTTGGGTGTAACGCTTCCTTTTGACATTTACCTCTTCCCTTTGCTGCTGAACTTCTTTCTCACGTGTCATCAAGTTTTTCTCTCTCTGCGATAAGAAATCTTTGGTTCTTTTTTCTTCTGCCTCTTTTCTCTCAAGTTCTTTTTCCCATAATTCCAGATGCCTTTTTTGGGCTTTAGTTTCCTCATTAAGTTCACGTTTCTGCTCTTTCCTGAGTCTCTCCAGTTTTTCTCTGGTTAGTTGATCTATCTCTTTACTTTTTAGGCGAGCGCTCTGTAATATCTTTTCGGCTTTCCGTCCTGCTGTTTGTATCTTTTTGTTTCTTGTTATCTTTTGAGTTAGATAGCCAATTGCGAAAAAGATTATTGCTACTATGACAGAAACAAGTATAGTTATTATCATGTTCATGCTTTACCTCTCTTTCTAAGTTTTGAAAGGTAGTGGGAAAATCCTGAAGGGATTATTCTACATAACTTTTCAGTTCTTCTATATCCGAACCAATCGTGAAGAGTTTATCTGCAATGTTTAAAGCAGTAAGTATAGCAATGGTGCTTTCCGAGGAGTAAGGTTCATCCTCCTTTATCTTTCTTGCTTCTTCATCTACAAACGTAGCAATCCTTATTGCGTCATTTGGGTCTCTATCTGTAATGAAAGAATATTTATTACCCAGGATTTTTACTTCCACTTCTTTTCCCACTTAAATCCTCTCTTTTATTTCGTTTTCCAGTTTATTTATTTCTTTTACCGCCTTTTCCTTTTTCCGTTTGTCCCTCTCAAGTTCCAAACGGAGTTGTTTAATCTCGCTGTTCTGTTCTTTTATCCTCCGGATACTTTCCTTTATTATCTCCCGTAAATAATCAATGTTCATAGTATTCATTTTCTAAGATCCGCTCCTAACTTTGAAAGTCCCTTTATTACATTTTCCATATCTTTTTTTATTTCCTCCTCTGTTATTGTCTTTGCAGGATGGTAAAGTTCTAATCTAATGGTGAGTGACTTCTTGTTGCTGCCTATTTTTAGATCTTTATACACATCTATAAGTTCAATCTTAACGTCATGGGTAATTATGCTATTTATTATGTTTTTAACTCTATCATAGGGTGTCTTTTCGTCCACCACGATAGAAAGATCTCTTTTTATCGGTGGGAATCTATAGGTTCTTAGGTACTGTATCTTTTCTTTAGGAGAAGATAACAGTTTATGGAGGTTGAATTCAAACCCAAAGATATCTGCTTTACAGATATCCTGACAGAGGAGTCCAAAGCAGCCTATTGTACTTTTGTCAAGATTTAATGATAGGGCTCGTTCTTTTATGTAAAAGGGATCCTTACATTCGGAGAATTGATAACCACCTATGTTTAGCTCTTTTAGTAGTACCTCAATTGTGCCTTTTATATCATAGAAGTCAGCAGGACGTTGTGCTTCGTACCAATTGATTGGCATATTTCCTGCCAAGATTCCGGATACCATTTCCTCTTCCTCTCTTTCACGGGTGAATACCTTCCCTACTTCAAAAAGAGCCACACTTTCTTCACCCCTATTGAGATTCCTTTTAACATTGGATATCAAACCAGGCAGGAGTGTTACCCTTAGGATATTCTTATCACTCCACATCGGATTTTTAAGTTCTATTGGGTTTTCTCCCTCTCTTTTAACCCATGAGGGTTCAATAAATGGGATATTCATTGCTTCGGAAGATCCAAGGGAAGTCATAATTCTTTTGATTGGCAATATATCCCTTTCCTCTTTAATAATTGGGTGTTCGTTACTGTATCCAAATCTCGAAGGGATGTTATCGTAACCTATGAATCTCCCGATTTCTTCGGTTAGATCCTCTTCGAGCTCAATATCGCGTCTGTAGGAAGGAATTTCTATCTTCGGGTTAGTATCGTCTCCATTACTTCGGAATCCTAATTTATTGAAGATTGCGTTAACCTCTTCTTTCTCCACTCTTTTCCCGAGTAGCCTGTTTGTTTTCTCAAATGAGAATGGGACCTCTCTCATGAGTTCTGGATTTGTATTAGTATCAATAATAGAGCACACCGATTTCCCTTTTGCATATTTCAATAGTAGGTGTAAGGCGTATAGAGAAGCGGTTCGCAGTATTCCAATATCTGCTTTTCTCTCAAAACGGTATGAAGATTCTGTGGATAATTTTAACCTTCTTGATGTCTTTCGGATTAGTTCTGGTTTGAAAAACGCTGATTCTAAAACGATAGTTTTTGTTTTCTCGATAATACCAGATGATTCTCCACCTATTACTCCAGCAATTGCTATGGGTTTTCTATTGTCTGCTATAACGAGGTCTAAATTAGATAATACTTTCTCCTCTTCTTCCAAGGTTACTATAGTCTCACCATTCTTTGCTCGTCGTACTATAATCTTGTTTCCTATTCTATCATAGTCAAAGGCATGAAGTGGTTGCCCAATCTCTAATAGTACATAATTTGTTATGTCAATTACGTTGTTTATGGATCGGATACCGCACTTTTCCAGTCTTTCTGAAATAAGTGTGGGAGAAGGTCCAATTTCGATACCATCTATAAGAGATGCTACATATCTTGCGCAGTCCCCAACAGACTCAATTGTGACAGAAAGCTCAATTCCTTTATCTTGCCTCACTCCTTCTGGGATTTGGTAGTTTATTACCTTCTTTAAATTTTTGTCAGTCTTTGCAGCAATTTCTCTGGAAATGCCCTGGATACTTAGTAAATCAGGCCTATTGGGCGTGATATCGAGTGAAAAGATTGCATCGTTGGATGTTAATTCTATGTTCTCGACCTCAATTCCAAGATGATTCAACAGATTTGCCAGATCATCTGGTGATAAGTTAATATCTACCCATAGAGAGAGCCAGTTATAATTTACTTTCATTGAACTGTTTTAAAAATTGGAGATCGTTTTGATAGAACAATCTAATATCATTTATATTGTATTTTATCATTGCTATCCTTTCTACACCCATTCCAAATGCGAACCCTAAGAATTCTGAGTATCCCATGTTCTTTAGGACATTTGGATGAACCATACCACAGCCTAGTATTTCAATATTTCCTTGATGGCATACGGAACACCCTTTTCCAGTACAGAAAGGACACTGGATCCATAGCTCTGCAGATGGTTCTGTAAAAGGGAAATAACCGGGTAGGAATTCTACTTTGGTATCTTCTCCAAATGTTTTCCTTGCGAATATTTTTAGTGTGCCAAACAGGTCTGCCATTGAGACATCCTTATCAACCCATAAACCTTCAATTTGCGTGAAGGTTGGAGAATGCGAAGGGTCGAAGGTATCGACTCTGTAGCAACGACCAGGAGATATGATTCGAAGGGGAGGTGAGTGTTTTTCCATGATTCTTATCTGGACTGGTGAGGTATGAGTTCTAAGTAGTCTTCCGTCCTTCAGATAGAAAGTATCATGGAGGTCTCGAGCTGGATGCTCAGGAGGGGTATTCAAAGCAGTAAAATTATAATAGTCTGTTTCGATTTCCGGCCCTTCTACTACCGAGAAGCCCATGCTTATGAACATGTTTATAATCTCCTCGGAAAGGATTGTTAAGGGATGGAGGTTCCCAATAGTTGGTTTTCTTCCGGGCAGGCTAAGATCCTCCAATCCAAGAGTGCGGGATTCTTCAAGGTTCTTTTTCCTAATGAGAATAAGCTGGTCAAGCTCTACTTTTATCCTGTTGGCAACCCTACCGACTACAGGTTTTTCCTCTTTAGATAGATTTCCTATTGAATGCAGGATCTCAGTTAATTTTCCTTTACGCCCCAGATATCTTATGCGGACTTTTTCTAGTTCTTCACTGGTTGCGGTCTCTTCAATCTCCTTCCTTGCATTCTTTTCGAGTTCATGAAGTTTCATCCAGGCTCTCTTTGACTATTACTGAGATCTTCCCGAATACCTCTGGCTCTTTTACAGCAATATCAGCCAATATCTTTCTGTCCAGCGCAATCTTAGATAGTTTTAGTCCGTGCATAAATGTACTATAGGAAAGTCCATTTTGCCTTGAGGCTGCATTTATTCTTGTGATCCAAAGTTGCCTGAAATCTCTCTTTCTTCTGCGTCTATCACGGTAAGCGTATGCAAGTGCCTTCATTACAGCCTCTTTTGCAATACGGTAAGAATTCTTTCTTTTCCCAAAGAACCCCTTGGCCCTTTTTAATATTTTTTTATGTCTTTTTCTTCTCCCTACTACGTACTTATGTCTTGCCACGTCACCCCCTTAATGTATAAGGCTTAACACTCTTTTCCTGTCCGCCTTTGAAACCATCTTATCCTTCTTTCGTCTGCGTTTGTTCTTGTTAGAGTGTTTTGATTGCAGATGGTTATCCCCCGCTCTCTTAAACCTTAACTTACCACTTTTTGTGCGTTTAAAACGTTTCTTAATTGCTCCCTTGGTTTTAAGTTTAGGCATCAATACCTCCTATGGGGATTAATTGAAATTGGTACCGGTGCTTTGAAGGTTCTGGTTCTCCCTGCAGTTTTGCTATATCCCCGGTATCCTCAACAATTCGTTTTATTAGTTCTTCTGTTAATTCTGGATGTAGTTTCTCTCTCCCTCGCATCCATATCTGAATACGAACAGGGTTCCTCTCTTTCAAGAATCTTCTAATGTGCCTGAGTTTTGTTTCATAATCGTGGTCTTCAATTTTTGGATAGAATTTCATTTCTTTAAGTGTTTGTTTCTGCTTTTTTCGTTCCTTTTTATTCTTCTTTTTCTGATGGTACAGATATTTACCGTAATCCATCAATTTGCACACCGGTGGATTGGCATCGGTTGCCATCATCACAAGGTCCAAACCGTTCGCCTTTGCTTCCTTGAGTGCCTGCTCTTTTGTTATTATTCCCTTATTACCACCATCGTTGTCAATCAGTAAGACTTTATCTGCTTTTATTTGCTTATTTATTCTACGCTCTACTTTTTTTGATATAAGCTACCTCCGTTGTTTAATTTCTTCTTTTATACGAGGAATTATTTCTTCTATGGTAAAACTGCCAATATCCCCTTCCTTGTGGTGTCTTACAGACACGGTCCCAGATTTTACTTCTTTTCCTCCTATTATGAGCATATAGGGGATTTTTTGAATCTCTGCATCTCTGATTTTCTTTGATAATTGTTCGTTCCTGTTATCAAGGTTAACCCGTAGGTTTTCTTCCTTTAATTCCTTATTTATTTCTTTTGCTAATTCATTCCCCTCATCAGTTACAGTTAATATTGCAATCTGGACAGGAGCCAGCCAGGTGGGGAAATTCCCATTATAATGTTCAATTAAACCTCCCACGAATCGTTCGAGTGATCCAAGAAGAGCACGATGAATCATATAAACCATATGCTCTTTTCCATCTTCTCCAACATATTTTATATCAAATCTTTTTGGGATGTTAAAGTCAAATTGAATAGTTGGACCCTGCCACTTTCTCCCTATAGCGTCTTTTATAAATATGTCAATTTTTGGCCCATAGAAGATGGCTTCTCCTTCTTCTCTTTTATACTCGATCCCCCGTTTGTAGAGAGCTGATATCAGAGCGGATTCCGCTTTTTCCCATTCCTCATCACTCCCTGCATAATTTTCTTTATGCTCAGGATCTCTAACCGAGAGTTGAACGATATATTCATCATAACCAAAGGTTTTTATCATATCTAAGGCGAAATCAACTGCTCTTCCAATTTCCTCGGTAATCTGATCTTCCCTGCAGAATATATGAGCATCATCCTGTGTAAACCCACGAACTCTTAGCATTCCATGTAAAACCCCTGAACGCTCATTCCGATATACGGTTCCCAGTTCTGCAAGCCTTATAGGAAGTTCACGGTAACTCCTCTTTTCATTCTTATATATGAGAATATGATAGGGACAGTTCATTGGTTTAACGACGTATTCTTCATCATCACTTTTGAAAACAAACATATTCTCCAGATAATAATCGAAATGACCGGAGGTTTTCCATAATTCGGCTCTCGCTATATGAGGTGTCCTGACGATACTGTAGCCACGTTTTATATGTTCTTTCTTCCAGTAATCTTCTATCACCTCTCGGATTATAGTACCCCTAGGATGCCATATCACCAGTCCCGGGCCTATTTCCTTATATACATTGAAGATATCCAACTTCTTTCCCAATTTCCTGTGATCCCTCTTCTTTGCCTCTTCGTATCGGTAGATATATTCTTTGATTAATTTTTCATTTGGATAGGATATTCCATAGATACGCTGAAGCGATTCTCTATGTTCATCTCCACGCCAGTATGCACCGGAAACAGACATTAATCTGTAACTTTTTATCTTCCCTGTGGAAAGCAGATGGGGTCCTCTGCAGAGGTCGATAAATTCTCCTTGTTTATAAATAGAGATAGAACTATCCTGGATTTCGTCTATCAATTCCAACTTAAACTTATTGTCGGCAAAGAGTTTTCGTGCTTCTTCCTTTGTAATATTCTGATATTCAAGGGGATAGTCATTTTCTATTATGTTTCTCATCTCCTTTGCAATTTCGTTTAGTTCGTCTTCAGTAAAGGGTTCTTGTTTTTCCATGTCATAATAGAATCCTTCTTCAATTGATGGCCCTATTGCGAGGCTTACATTGTATAGGCGTTTTACTGCCTGTGCCATTATGTGGGAGGTTGTATGCCACATGGCAGGAAACGCACGACTATCATCAAGTTGAAGAAGATGATATTCCCCTTCTTCTCGTAGCGGTGTGTGAAAATCTACGAACCTTTCATTACTCCATGCGCCTGCATATTTTTTAAGAAGTGATGAATCCATATTCCGTAAAACTTCTTTAAGAGAAATACCTCCTTCTACCTCTATAATAGAACTTTTTTTATCTATATATATCTTTATTTTCATTTTTTACACACATCTGGGCGATAGTGGAATTGAACCACTGACCTTTTGCATGTCAAGCAAACGCTCTATCCCCTGAGCTAATCGCCCTGCGTTATAATATAATAAGAGGTAGAATATTGTCAACCCATCTGTTCCTAAAGAAGTCTATGGGAAACGGTATGATTTCTCGAGTAGTTGCTCTCTGTTTCTAATGTCTCCTATATTTCACATTTTATGATTAAGTTAAGCAAAGCGAACATCTCTCTGGTAGCAAATATTGATAGATAGATAAAATGGGCCTTGAAAAATTTCCAATATTATATATATATTCGAATATGGACATACAGAATTATATGGAAAGGATGATAGGGAATCTCCTGGATGGTTTAATAAAAGAGTATCCTGAATACAGAGATATTGAACCATTCAGGGAAGAGGTTATAGCGTTTTCTTTGAATAAGGCTGAACCGCTGTATAGCACAACTGATCTGGGCCATGCAGTAATAGAAACCAGGATAGTTGATTCTGGTTTTCGTTCAAAGGTTACTGCTGTTATTATAGAAGCAATAGAAAAGGTTAGAGCAAATCCCAGAGGGTGAAAATCCCTATTTCCTTACAGGGATGGATTTCTTGAATATCTATCCTACTATTCCTGTTCGAATCAAAAGAGGTGAAGGCCCCTACCTTTTTAGTAGTTCGGGTAAGAAGTATCTGGATCTTATTGGTGGAATAGGTGTTAATGTATTAGGATATCGCGACCCAGAAGTCATGAGTATTCTGGGGGAAGGGGGCATAATTCCGCACCTCTCCAATCTTTATATGCATACTCTTAGGGAAGATATTTCTATGAGGTTAAACAAACTATGTGGAAGTGATAGGGTTTTCTTTACTAATTCGGGAACCGAATCTAACGAGGCTGCTCTGAAATTTGCCTGGAAAATGAATCCCGGGAAGATTCTCTCTTTCGAAGGATCGTTTCATGGTAGAAGTCTTGGCTCTTTCTCTCTATCCCATTTATTTATTCATCAGAATTTCCCGAGGATAGATGCACCAGTTGATTTTGTCCGCTGGAATAATCCTCGGGATCTTAGAGAGAAAGGGAGGGATGCATCTATAATTATATTAGAGCCTATTCAGGGGGCAGGTGGGGTCAGGGTTATGAACAAGGAGTGTTTTGAAGTTTTAAAAGAACTTAAGAAGCGAGGCACAATTGTAATAGCGGATGAGATACAATCCGGGCTTGGTAGAACTGGAGAGTTCCTCGCATGTTCCCATAATGACTTTCAACCCGATGTTGTAACCCTTGCAAAGGGGTTGGGGGGAGGTATTCCACTTGGGGCTGTGTGCATGAAGGAAGAAATAGCATCCAATCTGAAAATTGGAGACCATGGGAGTACCATGGGTGGTAATCTTAAGGCTTTGAGATTGGCCGGAGTAGTACTTGAAAGGCTTCTGAATCAACTTATGGAACATATCAGGGATATTGAGAATAGTGTTGTTGAAAAATATAGATCGGACTTAGAGATTCGTGGCAGAGGTCTATTTTTGGGATTCGATGTTGCCAACGGTGAAGATTTTGCTCGTATTATGAGAGAAAAGGGATACCTGGTGAATATTGTGAGAAAGAATACCATTCGACTTCTACCACCCTATATTATAAGAAAAGAAGAATTGACTGAATTTTTTGATGTAGCAAGAGAGGTTATCTAATGAAAGTGGGTTTCATGCAGTTTTCTCCTGTTTTTGCCGATCCTGACAGAAATGTAGAATTAATTAGAGAAATGCTTGGGAGGACGGAACCCCCTGATATACTGGTTCTTCCAGAACTTGCCCTGACAGGATATACATTCAAGGATTATAAAGAGGCATATGCATATAGTGAGGAGATAGAAGGCCCGCTCACCAGTGAATTAATAAGTATTGCCAGTGAGTATAATATAACAATGGCGCTAGGTTTCCTTGAAAGAGAGAAGAAAAAACTGTACAACTCCAGCATCCTGCTCTCTGGGGAAGGAATTAGGGGTTTATACAGAAAAGTTCACCTGTTTTATAGGGAGAAAGAGATCTTTCTGGAGGGGAATAAGGGATTCCCCGTATTTGAGATCAATGGGATAAAGATAGGACTTCTTGTATGTTTTGATTGGATATTCCCCGAGGCTATGAGAACCCTTGCACTTAAAGGAGCTCTCATCATTCTCCATTCTACGAACCTTATCCTTCCTTATTATCAGGATGCAGCAAGAACAAGGGCTATTGAAAACAGAATATTTATTGTGCTTGCCAATAGGACCGGTGTTGAGGAAAGAGAGGGGATGAGGAATAATTTTACAGGGGGGAGTGAGGTCATAGCTCCTTCTGGAGAAATAGTCTTAAAGGTTAGTAAGAATCAGGAGGGAATTTTTTCTGTATCTATCAACCCAGAAGATGCTCGAGATAAAAAAGTAACGGAACTGAATGATATTTTTAAAGACAGGAGAGAAAAATTCTATGAAGGTTGGAATAATAGGTAATCACGGTAGTGGTGTAAGTACCATATTCAAGAGTCTTACCGGGATAAAGGAAGGGCACAGGGAGTCCACGGGCGTTGGTGTAGTTACGATTCCTGATGCGCGCCTTGACAAACTTCATTCGCTTTATCCTGATAAAGATAAGGTATTATCAAGGGTGGATATAATAGATATAGGGATTTTCGATCCTAGGAATGAACTGATTCACAAATGTGACGCATATCTTCTAATAATCGGTGCCTTCTATGGAGAGGATTCAGTTAAAACCTGGAGAGATATAAAAACAGATATGATTTTATCTGATCAAGGAACAGTGGAAAAGCGGCTCGAGATATTGAAAAAGGAACACAAGAAAGAAAACGAGAGAGAAGAAAAGCTTTTAGCGAAGGTTCTAATTTTCTTAGAGGATGAAATCCGCCTCATTGATTCTTCCCTTCTGGAAGATAAAATTCTTAAAGGGTACAGTTTTTTTACTTTTAAGCCTATCTTTGCCGTTATTAATATAAGAGAAGAACAGGATGAAAAGGATTTCTCTCTTTCCAGAGAAGAGCTTAAAATCCCATCCTTTGTTTTTAAAGGGAAGTTAGAAGCCGATATCCAGGACTTAGAGGCGAGTGAGAGAAAGGAATATATGGAACTATACGGTATGGAAGAAAGTGCCATAGATAGGGTGATAAAGGCTATCTATTCTGAGATAGGACTTATCACATTCTTCACCATAGGAGATAAAGAAGTTCGTGGTTGGAGATTAAGGGAGGGGGCTACTGCATCGGAAGCCGCAGGAAGGATCCACACTGACATGGAGAAGGGCTTTATCAAGGCTGAAGTTATATCGGTTGATGAGCTCTTAGGAGCTAAGGGAGAGAAGGAGGCAAAAGAGAAGGGTCTCGTTCACCTTGTTGGTAAGGATTATATCGTAGCCGATGGCGATATTCTCAAAATAAGATTTGCATGAATATCCGGACCAAATAAGACCTTCTCCTCGAACCGTAATGATGATCTTTCGACTTATGGACCTTAATGCATATTAAGAGAATAAAAGGAGGCATCTAATGATTATTTTTTTGTTTCTTGTGTTTGCTCAGACTGAGCTGCCCGAGCAGAATGTAAGGGAACTAAGGAGAGAGTATGTTCAGAGTGGTATGACTGCTTATACTGAAAGTAATTATAGGGAGGCTGTACTAAAATTGAAGAAGGCCTTTGCTCTTGATAACACTGATGCTCCAGTTGCTTATAATATTGCTTGCTGTTATTCCCTAATGGATATGAAAGATTCTGCTATTTCCTGGATTGAAAGAACCATTGGGTTGGGGACTTATGATTTTTCAGAGGATAAAGACTTTGACAATATTAGGAAAGTAAAGGAGTTTCAGGAACTTACAGTGCAAGCTGAATCCCTTCTTGTGGAGGCAAGAAGTCGAGAATGGCCATCATGCGTTTTTATTCCCTCTGATTACGATTCGAAAAAGTTCTATCCAATCCTTTTTATGCTTCATGGCTACGGGACTTCCCCGGATGATTTCACTCATGAACTGGCAGAGTTTTTAACCGAAAAAGGGTTCATTTATATTGTTCCCTACGGAACAGAGGTTTTTGGCTTAAGCAGTTTTGGGTGGGGTAGCGTGGAAAAAGTGGAAGATAAAATCCTTTCGGATATTAAGGATATTGGAAAGGAGTATTCTATTGATACTACTTGTATTATCCTTGCAGGTTATTCACAGGGAGGTGGTCGGACCTTTTCTATTGCGATTAGAAATCCGGATCTATTTAGGGGCGCAATCTCGATTGCCGGATATTTTGATGAAGAAAACTTAAAGGATTACCTGAAAGAACTGGATAATAAAAATCTGAGATTTTACATAATGATTGGAGGAAAGGAAAGAAAGGAAATGTTTAAGAGCAACCAGCGAGCAATGGATTTGTTAAGGACCCATGGTCTAAAGGTCCACCTTAAAGTTTTTCCTGAAGTGGGGCATGCCTTCCCCGGTAACCCAGAGGAAGTATTTAAGAAGGCACTGGATTTTATACTGGAGGAATAATCGTTTTCTTTACTTTTTCTGTTTGATTATTTCTAAGATTTTTACTGATAGCTTACCGAGTTGTAATTATTTCTGTAAATGTTTATGAGTTTATGAATTAACTCTTGAGTTTTCTGGCCGTTCTGCTTGATATACTGATGTTCTGGATATTTTTTCTGACCTTGCTTATGGTGAACCGGGTGCAGGAATAGTTCCTATGGTTTCAGATGATAATCCCTTTGTATTTACCTTTGATCATGGTATTTATTGGGAATCAACCCTTTAGCAAACATAAATGATTGCCCTACATCAAGATTAGGGTATAGAAATGTATTTTGGCATAGCGTTTAGCGTTCAGCCTATAGCATGGAACCTATTTTTGTAAAAAATTCCATTTGACAAAAAGATATTTATGAAAGTAGGGGTAATTCGTGAATTACCCCTTGTCTCGCACCCTGATTGTAGGGAAAAGGCAATGCCTTTTCCTCTGTGGGAGCGACATCCATGTCGCGATTCAAGGTTTGGTGTCCTCTCTCACAATAAAGATCGAGCCCGGAAGGGCTCTCCCATATATCGCGGTTTGCCCCATGTAATAGAAGAATCAAGAGAGAAGGTATTCTATTACACCGGGCAAGGAAACCGCTCCTACAGTATAAGAAGGGCATCCTTGTCCCGATGGCAGAGGGTGCAGAGTAGTGAATCTACTTTGCAAAAAAATTCATATCAAGGTTGAAAATTAGGTATTTTTGAGTATATTTATATAAACAGTTCAAAAAACAGAAGAGGGATATGAGAAAATATAATGTTTTCTTAGTCAATTGTTTGTGGTTATCGAAAAACGGTAAACTGTCAGTCTTCTTTTTTCTTCTTTTTCCAATGCTTATATTCGCCTGGACTACACCTGTGAATATATCAAATACAGAAGCATTAAGTACATATCCTGCGATGTGCCAGGATAGGAGAGGATGGCTGCATGTAGTCTGGATGGACTACACTACAGGGGATGCAGATATATACTATACCTTCTATGATAGAACTGTTTGGGCTGACACTCTGAATATCTCTAATGATCACAATACCTGCATAACCCCGGATGTTGCGGTGGATACAATGAATAATGTTCATGTAGTATGGGCTGATTTTTCAAATGGAAGGATAAAATGGGCAATGTATGATGGTAATAGCTGGTCAACCCCGGTTTCCATCTCTGATTCAGTTCCTTATGCCTGTCAGGGTCCTGAACTGGACGTATCTCACATCACCAATAATGTACACTGTGTCTGGCATAATTTAGGTGATGCAGAAATCTGGCATGCATACTACAATGGTAGTGTCTGGTCAATTCCTGAGAATGTCACACAAGACTCAAATGATGATGCCTGGGTTGATGTAGCGGTTGATTTACTCGGAAGGGTTCATCTTGTATGGATGGATTATGGTAGTGGTTCTATGGATAGTATTGAGATATTCTATTCCAGGTTTGACAGCATTTCCTGGACTCCACCTGTTAATGCTTCAAGGACAGTAGGGGCCTCAGTTGATCCCAGGATAACAACTGACAATGATAATAATCCCAGAGTAGTATGGGAGGAGCGAAAGAATGGATATTCAGTATATTACACATACTTTGATGGGGTAGACTGGGCGAATCCCATGCTTGTGGATGTGGATTTCAGTTCGAAACCAGATATTTCAGTGGATGAAGAAGACTATTCGCATATATTATGGAAACATAAAAATGCAGATAATGATATCTATTACGCTGTATATCAGGATACAAATCAGATAGATTCAGCTGTAAATATATCAAATACTTCTGGGGCTTCTGCTATGCCCTCCGTAGAAATAGACTCCACAAATATCCATGTTATCTGGTATGATGAGACTTCTGGTAATGGGGAAGTTTATTATTCTAGAGGGGAAATAAGTGGAATAAATGATTCTTCAAATATAAAAGGTAATAACTTATCCTATTCTTCGTTTGTTACAACTAAACTAAATCTTTTATTCTCACTCTCCAAGACAACAGATGTTTCAATTAATATTTATGACATAACTGGAAGAAAAATAGAGGAGAAATCTTTAGGTATATTACACAGAGGTTCCCACCATTATGAAATACTTCTTGATATTTCATCAGGTATTTACTTCCTGAATGTAGAGATGGAGAAAAAGATATGGTGTGGGAAAATTATTTTAATTAACCCTTAAAAGGAGGTATCTGATGAGATGTTTTATCATCGTATCACTATTGGCTGGTCTATTTCTTGTCGCCCAGACCCCAAATCATAATGCAGTATTGATTACAGGGGAAACTCCAGAGGGTGCAGAAGAAAAAATACAGAATGCATTGGAAAGCGGAGATACACTTAATGATAGTTTGGCGTTATGGGGATTAAAGGAAGCAATGGAATCAGAAGCAACGCGACCAATAGATGAATTCTGGAACGATACCTATTTGATGTGGGAGTTGCTATACAACAAGGATTGGTCGGATGAGAATATACATCTTGGCTCCCATGTTTCAGCCCTTAACCTACAGCTTGGAAATTTATTTTTAAAATATTTCATATCAAGGTTGAAGATTAGATGTTTTTGAGTATATTTATAAGAATAGTTCAAAAAGGAGGGATGTATGAGAGGATATAATATTTTAGATGGGAGTTGTCGATTTTTAGCCCTTCTCTTTATTCTTTTCCCAATGTTCCTATTTTCCTGGACAGACCCGGTTAATATATCGAACACGGATAGCATCAGCAATTGTCCAGCACTATATCAAGATAAAAGAGGATGGATTCATGTAGTCTGGGAAGATAGGACACCGGGTAATTATGATATCTATTATACCTTCTATGATGGAAATATATGGGCAGATACCCAGAATGTCTCGCATGGTCTTACCTGTTGGAGACCTGATGTTGCAGTGGATACACTTAATGATGTCCATGTAGTATGGGGTGATTATGATACAGGTGAAATAATGTGGACTATGTATGATGGTAACTCCTGGAGTACCCCTGTTTCCTTATCAGATTCTGTACCTTATTCCTGTCAGGGACCTGAACTTGATGTGAGTCCTGTGACTAATTATGTTCACTGTGTATGGCATAATTTGGGAGCAGCTGACATCTGGCATTCATACTATAATAGGACTTCCTGGTCAATACCTGAGAATGTTAGCGATGACCCTGATGATTCTGCATGGCCTGATATTGCCATAGATAGAATGGATAGAAACCACCTTGTCTGGATGGATTATGGGACATATGATATATTTTATTCCAGAAAAGATAGTAACTCCTGGTCATCCCCAGAAAATATATCAAATCTACCAGGTCAATCATGTAACCCCAGAATTGCAATAGATATAAACAATTATACGAGAGTAACCTGGGAGGAAAGGTATTTTGGTAAATATAATACCTACTTTTCATATTTTAATGGAACCGATTGGATAAACCCAGTGTATGTCGATTCTATTGATACACATCACCCTGATATATCTATTGGGAGGTATAATAGGACACATATAGTATATGGTTATGATTATGAAATATATTATGTTGTTTATGAAGGTACGATTCAGGCTTTACCACGTATAGATATTTCAAACACAGGACATTCTCTTCTTCCTTTCATCTGTGTTGATTCTCTTTATGCTCATGTTATCTGGGTTGATGGTTCAATGGATAGCAGTTCTCCCAAAAAGAATATGGAAATATTCTACAATTACAATCTCTTAAGTGGGTTAGAAGAGGAAGAGAAGATTAATATAAATTATTCCCCTGTTAACTTCTCAAGATTATATCTTTCTATCAGCAAACCTGAAAAAGTATTAGTTGAAATATACGATATAACAGGCAGAAAAAGAAAAACATATAAATCAATAGAGTCCAATACCCATATTGAGATTCCTTTAGATTTTTCTTCCGGCATCTATTTTTTTAGAATGAAAGCAGGTGAGATAACTTTTAATGGTAAGTTTATTTTAATTAATCACTAAAGGAGGTGTAATATGAAATTTAAGACTGCATTACTGGTTATATTATTTATTACATCATTTGTAGGTGCCCAAACCACCGAACACCAAGCACTGGTAATATCAGGAGATACTCCCGACTCAGCAAAAGCAAAAATTGAACAAGCCATAGAAAATGGAGATTCGCTTGCAGGGTTATGGGGATTGCAGGAAGCAATGAAAGAAGGTGTAAGAGATAAATACGATGAATTTTGGAATGACAACTTTCTCATGTGGGAAATACTGTATAACAAAGATTGGGCAGATTCAGTTATTCAAGTTTTTTATGGATATGGGAATGATTATGAAACTCAAAATCCAAACTATCAAGCAATAAAATATGGTTTCCCAAATATAACAGACTATGGTGCATATCGAGATAGTATATTGAGTCTTCTTTCTGACATTGCTCATGGCAATGTTAATAAAGGTATTGATGAAATGACTGGATTAGATGATATATTTTTCTTCTGGGTTCATAGCCATGGTAGTGGAAACCGCTTTGCTGCTATAGATGGTATGATATATGCTGATGAATTAGCTGATTCCACATTTCAAATATATGCTAAAAAAAGGATATTCTGGATGCAACAATGTCGCAGTGGTAGTTTTATCGATGAGTTACACAGTAGTCGAAATGTAATATTAACTGCATGTAAGGCGGACGAAATGGCGTGGGGTGCAGATAATTATGATTATGATCATATTAATGATACTATAATACCTGCTATAGAAAATGAATATGATTCATTAAGTCAAGAGTATTATCATCATGGAGAATTTGATTTCCATGTAATGAATGCAGTAAGAGGAAAAAAGGTCTGGCCTTATGATGATCCGCCTGTTATAACAGCTGATTCAAATTATAATAGAGGTACATCTATGTTAGAAACTTTTAACTATCTTTGGCATAATGATTCATATTATCATTGGTGGGGTCTTGAAACACCCCTGAAAGATGGAAACATAAACTATCTTAAAAATACTTATCTCGAATGGGATGACCTTCTTCCACCTGCAGTTCCAGAGGGTTTTATCTATAGATATAAGAGGAATACAGATACTGAATGGGGGATAAATCTCATCTGGAATGACAATGATGAAGTCGACCTTTCAGGATATAATATTTATCGAAATGGTAGTTATCTTAATAAAACAAATTGGGATACCACTTATATCGATTATGATATTGATAATTATAGGGGAGATACTGTTTGATACTCACTCACTGCATTTGACTTAAGAGACAGGGAAAGTTCAGAGGAAGATTTATCATTTACCATTCCAATAACCATATCAAATACCTCTCAATCAACAGGTTACAACAACGCAACGAGACTCCTCTCATATGAAGAGAGTATTTATTCTCTTTATCTATCGAATAATAAGGTATATTGCATTATCTCAGATGACAATGGTTCTAGTTGGGGAACTCCCGAATTAGTAAGTAATCCTTCATATACTGCTAAAGCACCATCAACTGGAGTAACAGAGGATGGGAAGATTGTGGCTGTATGGGTTAGAGGAAACGATAAACTTATGTTAAGTATAAGGGATAATGGGGTATGGAGTAATCCAGGAGAGATATCATATCCTGATTTTAATGTTCAATCGATTGATAATCCAGCAGTTGCAATTTCTGGTGATACCTGCCATATATTCATAAATGGTATATGGAGAGTCGAGCAGAGGAGATACCAGACAAAATGGCTTTATGGTAAGTTTGAGATTAACAGTTTAAAAGAAGAATGGAGAGTAATAGCCTCTAAATCAGGGATGGTATCCACATCTTCAACTATTTCTCTTAAGGATAATACGCCCCTTCTTGCATATGACAGAAATGAGGAAATCATATATGCACAAAGAGTAGGTCCCATCTGGTATAAATGGAATGTATCCAATTCACCAGATGATTTTAGCAGAAAACCAAATATCGATTATCTAAATGGATACGTGAATCTCGCATGGGTTGAGGACTCGAGTAGAGTTCCTACCCTCGAGTGTGTATCGATCGTTCCTGCCACCGATTCTAATCTTGATTATCATAAGATAAATTTCAAACAAAGACCTTCTAATGCCGATGAACCATTTGTGATAACCAATCAGTGGCTTTACTGGGAAGAAGAAGATGTTTTCGGAAGATATGAAATAAAGAGGTCATGTTATGAAGAGAGTACATTCTCCTGGGATTATCCTGTGAGTGTATCAGACATATCATGGGCTGATGCACTTTACCCACAGGCATTATATTACCGACCAAGAAAGGGTGATATTGTTGCAAATTTTATGGTTATAGCCTCAATATGGTCAGAAGGAGAAACACCTGATATTGGAATACAGGAGAGAGATGAAGAGATAGATGATTTTCGATTTGCCTCTTCTAATCTTGGTCAGATTTCACCATCTCCGTATCAAGTACAGAGAGAAGGGTATCTGGACTATTCAAATGGTTTTAGAGCTTATGAGATGGTTGATTATCATCCACAGGAACTGATATACAGGATTGACGGACTTGACCCCGCCCTACGTTACAGGATTATACTCGGTCTATTCCAGAAATCAGGTGAGAAGTGGAAGGAGAGGATTGAGGTCGATGGGACAATCCTGGGAGAAAGTTACTTAAATTCAGGTAGGGTTGTATTGTTTGGAAGTGAGATACCACATATTAATACTCAGGATGGTGAAATAACAATCAAAGTGATAAAAGAAACAGGTGATTATGCTGTGTGTGGTGTTCTATACCTCTATGAGTATGCTGATAAGGGTATTAAGGGTA
>Ga0307439_1000032_pt1 | contig 82093 bp, 77 predicted proteins | sample SalMarWE160490MG_FD_202142 | JGI IMG/M metagenome (GOLD analysis project Ga0307439, IMG submission 202142) | Salt marsh sediment microbial communities from the Plum Island Ecosystem LTER, Massachusetts, United States - WE1604-90 | ecosystem: Environmental > Aquatic > Marine > Intertidal zone >... | reverse complement strand
AATCATAGGTTTTGGTTCAAAGCCTGAGTTTGCTGATCCATCAGTGCTTGGTGAAGGGACAAACTGGCAGGAGGAAATGTTTCAGGTTGCTCCTCAGCAGAGTCATCACTTAACATTAACGGGAGGGAATGAAAAAACAACCTTTGCGTTGTCAGGTTCTTACCTCGATCAGGATGGTATAGCTATAGGATCATACTTTAAGCGCTATGGTGTACGTCTGAATATTGATAACAACACACGCAAATGGTTAAAACTGGGTGTGAATTTAAGTGTAAGTCGTACGGATGAACGAATCACGATCAACGAGTACGATCTGTTAAGTGAAGCTATTCATCAGTCCCCGGATATTCCGGTTAAAAATCCTGATGGCTCATGGGCAGGCCCCGATGATGTATTTGGAGTGTCCAATCCTGTTGCACGTGCTCTTGATACTGAAAATGCACGAAAAAGAACACAACTGCTTTCCAATCTGTATGCTGACATATACTTTTTAAAGGATTTTACCTTACGCTCGGAATTTGGAACAAATATTTCGTACCTGAACAAATACAGGTTTGAACCTTCCTATGAATATGGTAAGGTCAAAAATCCGGAAACCGAATCGTCCCGTATTGCAGAAAACAATTTCGACTGGATACTTAAAAACTATCTGACGTATAACAAATCCCTTTTTGAGCGTCATCATCTCGAAGTGATGCTTGGACATGAGGCACAGGCCGGAATCTGGGAAAGTGTGGAGGCACGCAGACAGGGTTTTTTGACAAATACGATCCATGAAGTCAATGCGGGCGATATTTTAAGCAGCAATGCCTATAGCCAGAAAAGTGACTGGGCACTGGAATCGTATTTTGGTCGTTTGAATTATTCATATGATGACCGGTATCTGCTCACAGCTACTTTTCGTGCTGATGGTTCTTCCAGGTTCAGTCCGGAAAATCGCTGGGGATTCTTTCCGTCCTTTGCACTGGCATGGAAAATATCCAATGAAAAATTCTTACAGGATGTCTCTCAGATCAGTAATCTGAAATTACGTCTTGGCTATGGAGAAGTTGGCGGTCAGAATATTCCATCCTATGCCTATGGATCAACGATGGGCAATTGGGCAACTCAGTATGGTTCAGGGTTTTTAATTGCAAATCTGCCAAATCCGGATGTGCAGTGGGAATCGCAAAAATCATACAATGTGGGTCTCGATCTGGCGATGTTTCAAAACCGTGTAGAATTTATTACCGATGCATACCTGAAAAAGACCGATAACCTTTTATTGGTTTTACCAATGCCTCTTTATACGGCAACGGACCTTGACTGGTCTGTGGCATATATTGAACCCCCTGCTGTAAATGTTGGCAGCTTGGAAAATAAGGGCATTGAATTCACATTGAATACAATAAACATGGCAGGTGAATTTTTCTGGAAATCAGGGATTACCATTTCCGTGAACAGGAATAAAATCACAAAACTGGTTACAAGCGGGAGCTATATTGACCAGTCAATTGATGTCCAAACCATAACAAGAACTGCCGTTGGTCAGCCGGTGGGACAATTTTACGGATACATTACAGACGGGCTATACGCGAATGCTGATGAACTGTATAGCGGTACACATACTGCCGGAGCAGAAGTAGGCACTGAAGCAGGGGTTTCGGTTTGGGTAGGGGATATCCGGTATCTGAACCTGGATGGAAATGACAGCATTGATGCAGGCGACCGCACCTATATGGGAGATCCGAATCCAAAATTCAGCTTTGGATTTAATAATACATTTGAGTATAAAAATTTTGATCTGACAATATACATTAATGGTACTTATGGCAATAAGATCTTCAATGAATTGAAAAGAACCAATGAAGATCCCATGTCGCGCAGCGGAATGTTATCCTCGGTAAAGGATTATGCCAGGATAGGCCTTATTGATCCGGATGGTGATCCGGATGATATATATAACCAGTATGTAACAAATCCGGGAACAACTGTTCCGCGGATTGTAACCTCCGATCCCAACGTAAATAACCGTATTTCGGACAGATATGTTGAGGATGGATCATACATACGAATAAAATCATTTGTCCTGGGTTATACATTCCCCAGGAAATGGACAAATGCAGTAAAAATAGAAAGGGTAAGGATCTATGTTAACATTCAGAATCTTTATACGTTCACAAAGTATACAGGGTATGATCCGGAAATTGGTGCACAACGCCAGAATGTTCTGAAATCAGGAGTTGATCAGGGACGCTATCCCTCTCCGAGAGTCTATCAATTTGGTGTAAACCTGAATTTTTAATTGTTAATTCGTAAAATGATGAAATTACATACGATAAAAAACAAAACAATCTTTGCTTTTATTATCCTAACTATATTTTCGTGCAGCAAAGATTTTCTTGACAGGGAACCCATAGATGCCCTGACAATTGATACCTATTACAACAACTATGACGAATTAAGAGCAGCCGTTGCTCCCATGTACAGTACCGTATGGTTTGAATACAACGACAAGGGATCATTCAGTTTTGGCGATTGCCTGGGAGGAAACATGATCAATCCCTGGTCTTATGAAGAATTTGTGTATTTCACTTACACCAGTCTGAACAATACCATTGCCACCGGCTGGGCTTCATTGTACCGGGTTGTTGGTCATGCAAACATACACATTGTGAATATTATGGAAAAGTCTTCACCATCTATTCCTGAGGAACAGAAATTACAGGTGATTTCAGAAGCTCGCTTCATGCGAGCCCTGGCATATTTTTACCTGGCACGATTGTGGGGAGATGTTCCGATAATCACGGATAATATTGCATTGAAAGACGATTATATTGTTCCTCTGAACAGGGCGGAAGATGTCTATCAATACATCATCAATGATCTGAACTTTGCAATCAGTAATTTGCCTGATTCAGACCCTGAACCCGGCAGGGTGACTTCCTGGACGGCGAAAGCTTTACTTGCAAAGGTATACCTTACCTTTTCAGGATTTAATTCAACAGAAGGGACCCGTGATGAGGCAATGCTCGACAGTGTAATTTATTATGCAGGGGATGTTATTCAAAATGGCCCTTATGACCTTATGGAGAATTATCCCGACTTGTTTCTTACAAAAAATGACAACAACATAGAATCCATATTTGCCTGGCAGTGGATTGCCAACAATTATGGAGACGGAAATTCATTCCAGGCATATTTTGCAGTGAGCAGTGATGTTACGGGTTGTGAGGATGGCTGGGGAGGTTCGGTCACAGCGACCAAGGGACTGGCTGAGATGTTCACTGCATCAGATCAGATCCGTCGTAAAGCCACTTATATGATGCCGAATGACACCTTCCCGGAAATCATGTCTTCCGAAGGAGGGTATGTGCATACCGGAGAAGGAGCGAACATTAAAAAATACGTGGTTGGTGGTCCGGAAGATAATGACGGACAGGTTCATACTATGTCTGCCGGCAACAATACTTATATTCTTCGTTTTGCCGAATTGTTGCTTATTTATTCGGAAGCAATTCTTGGGAACAGGGCCAGTACAACTGATGCGGAAGCTGTTGAAGCATTTAACAGGGTGCGGCAAAGAGCGGGAGTCTCAACAAGGACTTCTTTGAATTTCATGCAAATTTTTGATGAAAAACGCAGGGAACTGGCACTTGAAGGGAATACCTGGTTTGAGATTGTTTCCTGGTGGTATTTTCAGCCCCAGGAGGCGTTGGATTATATTGCTACTCAAAATCGGGGAAGATATTTACCGGGAGCAGATGAAGAACCTTCTGATGATTATTTTTCACCTCCCAATTCCAAGATGCAAATGCCTTATCCGGAATCAGAGGTTTTGCAAAATCCATTATTTAATGAACCTCCGGTTCCTTATGATTTTGGTGAATGATATTACAGAATGTAAAAAATGAAAATTACGATTATGAAGAATTACATAGTATATAATAGAAAGAAAGAATGGTTGTTGGGAATATTTGCATTATTTGCAACATTTCTTATTCCTCTTGGTTGTGAAAAAGAAAATACTTCGGCACCTGTAATTTCCCGTGTCAGGTATATCGATCCTGAACTGGCCGATGAAGATCTGACGGGAGCAGGACTTGGATCCTGGATCGTAATACAGGGAGCAAATCTTGCCAGCACGCAGGAAATCTATTTTAATGAATATTCTGCATATTTCAATCCGGCTTATGTTACGGAAACAGACATCGTTATTCAGATTCCTGAAGAAACCCCGAATATAGGTACTCATCCGAATGCTCCGAATACGATAAGACTGGTAAATAAACACGGTCAGACTACATTCAGTTTTATCATATTTGCCCCACCGGTGCAGGTTGAATACATTTCAAACGAATTTGCTGCCGATGGTGAAACCATAATTCTAATCGGCAGGTATTTCTTTCTGGTAGACTCTGTGATTTTCCCGGATGAAGTACCGGCAACAGTTTTTGAAACAAGTGCCGATGGGAAATCCTGTAGTGTTGTTGTTCCTGACGGGACAGGGTCCGGACCGATAAGAGTGGTGTCAGCCGGTGGTATCGGCGGATCCATGTATGGAGCAAACATGCGGGAGACCACCGGAATGATCTGTGACTTTGATGGATTGAATACCTGGGAAGGCTGGGGAGGCACGGTTGTGAGTACCTCAGGGCATGCTGTTTTACCCGAGCTTACTGGAAATGCATTTTTTGCAGAAGGCACAAACATTTTAACGGGGACATACTGGGTTCAGGAAATGGCTATGCCCATTGTAAGCGGTGTGTACCCGAATTATGATACCATTCCATCCGCTGAGAATGTATTCGTGAAGTTTGAATTGTTTGCCAGGGGCCCATGGAATTCAGGGGAATATGATGTTCGTTTGGTGGAGAGAGACGAGGCAAGTGAATGGGTAGATTATTATAGTTTTTATTTAAAACCCTGGTTGCTTGAAGATGGATCCATTGTGAATTATGAACCCGATACATGGATCACCATTGTTATTCCTTTAAGTGAATTTACTTTAAATAGTACGGGTGAATCTCTGTTGAGCTTCAATGAAATAAAGGATTATAATTTTTTTGGATGCTATTTCCAGAATTCGGGGACCATTCCCGGCGAACAGGATATACCTTTGATCCAGTTGGGTGTTGATAACATCAGGATGGTGGGGTGGAAACCATAGAAGAACTGATTTACAGGAAAGAGCTTCAATGGTGCGATCGTTAAAAAAGATGGAGATTAGAAAAATTCTGACTCCGGCGGTTTAAAAACGGACTGAATTATATGATCTGTACTAAGCCGGAGATCCAAGTAGGATAGTTTACTATTTGGCTACCATCTTTACTACTCCGGTATGGATCATTTCCTGCAACTGTTCCAAAAGGACTTTTTCATGGGGATCAACTACTCCGTCTTCAAACGCAGTATGCAGGATCATGTCATATTCTTCACGGGTGATCTGATGATCTTCAATGGCTTTATTTATAAGCTTGTACAATTCGTTTCCGCTTTCACTAACTTTCATTTTATCTGCTTGTTTGATTAATATCCTTATTATTTCTTTCCCGATTGAATTGATACGATTTCTGATAATTCAAATACGTGTGCAATTGCTACAGATCGCAAATGCAAAGTGTGAAATTAGCAATTCAATGGCAGATTAATAAATATTTCACTAGATTTAATTGATAATTCAATTTCTTAATTAAAGTTTAACTATTCATGAAAAAACTGTATGTTCTGGTATTATCGGTTTTAACACTGGCTACCTATGCACAAAAATTTGAAAATCTGGCACCCACTCCCCCTATGGGATGGAACAGCTGGAATTATTTTTCCTGTAATGTCAGTGAAGATCTGATCAGGGAAGCGGCTGATGCTATGATAGAAAGCGGTATGAAGGATGCCGGATATGTGTATATCAACATTGACGATTGCTGGCATGGAGAAAGGGATAATCAGGGATTTATTCATCCTGATCCCGATCGTTTTTCTTCCGGTATGAAAGCATTGGCCGATTATATACATTCAAAAGGATTAAAACTGGGAATATACTCCGATGCCGGGTGGAAGACCTGTGCCGGACGTGTTGGCAGTCGCGGATATGAATTTCAGGATGCCATGACGTATGCTTCCTGGGGAATAGATTATCTGAAATATGACTGGTGTAATACCGAAGGATTGCAAGCTGAAGGAGCATACTTGACTATGCGCGATGCATTGTACAAAGCAGGACGACCTATCGTATTTAGTCTCTGTGAGTGGGGGAATGACAAACCCTGGGAATGGGGACCGGAAATCGGACAACTTTGGCGAACTACGGGGGATATTTATCATTGCTTCGATTGTATAGTTGATCATGGAACATGGAAACAATGGGGCGTTGAGCAAATACTTGATCAGCAGGACGGTTTGCGTAAATATGCAGGGCCAAATCATTGGAACGACGCAGATATGATGGAAATTGGGAATGGCATGTCTGTAAATGAAGACAGGGCACATTTCAGCATGTGGTGCATGCTGGCTTCACCCCTGATTGCCGGAAATGACATCAGAAATATGTCGGAAGAAACCAAAAACATTTTAACGAACAAAGAGGCAATTGCCATTAACCAGGATCCTTTAGGCATACAGGGTTTTAAATATTATTCATCTGACGAGCTTGAGCTTTGGTTTAAACCTCTTGAAAATGGAAACTGGGCTGTCTGTTTTCTCAACAGGGACGAAGATGCAAAATCCATCGATTTCGATTGGTCGCACTGGTATGTTAAGGATGATCTGAACAGCCTGGTGATCGATTTCAAGAATGAAGAATACAACATCAGGAATGTCTGGTCTCACAAAAATGAAGGAACAACAAAAAAAGCATTTCAGGTTGAGTTGCCGGGCCATGATGTAATTATGCTCCGACTAACACCTGGTAAATAATAATTGGATTGCTTCAGTATATTGAATAGAAATCTGTAAAGTTTAATATCATACTAATTTCAGGAGATTGTCTATAAAGTATGTTTACATTGTAACCGCAAACCTGCCTGTCCGGCAGACAAGTTCGCGGTTTATTTTCTTTTTAGACAGTTTCTTTTAAATAACAGCAGCATGATCAAGAAAAACAGAGAATTTGCGTGGAGAATAAATTTGCATTCCCTGACGTCGGTTTTCATAGTTGTTCTGTATTCAGCATGTGTTCCTGTTCATCAGGATGAATTGCCCACTGTAAAAGAATATGGTTTTGATGACAAGTATGAACCCATGGTAGACAGCATTCTGGAGTTGCTGACTCTTGAGGAAAAGATACATATGATCCATGGAAACGGAATGTTTGTATCGGGAGGTATTGAACGACTTGGCATTCCTGATTTAACTTATACAGACGGACCAACAGGAATCCGTGAGGAACTCGAAAGACACTCATGGGATCCATTGAATATGGATAATGACTCGGTAACGTTTTTCCCAACCGGCACTGCGCTGGCAGCAACCTGGAATACAGATCTGTCTCTGCAATATGGAAAAGCAATTGGAAATGAAGCCAATGCCAGGAGGAAAGATATTTTGCTGGGACCGGGAGTAAATATAATTCGTACCCCTGTTTGCGGACGCAATTTTGAGTATTTTTCCGAAGATCCGTTGCTTGCATCCGATATAGCAGTTGGGTATATCAGAGGTTTACAGGAGCAGGATGTTGCGGCATGTGTAAAACATTATGCACTCAACAACCAGGAATACCAGAGATGGATAATTGATGTTGAAGTGGATGAAAGGGCACTCAGGGAGATCTATCTGCCTGTGTACAAATCGGCTGCAATTGATGCCGGAGCATACTCATTTATGGGATCTTACAATAAATTCAGAGGCGACTATGTGTGTGAAAACGATTACCTGTTGAACCGGATATTAAAAGATGAATGGGGATTTAAAGGGATTGTTGTATCTGACTGGGGAGCTACACATTCAACAGTGAAGGCAGCAAAGAACGGATTGGATGTAGAAATGGGGGGGAAATCAGGCCAGCATTTTTTTGCACTTCTTGCCGATTCAGTTCGGGCAGGGTTGGTTTCAGAACAGATCATTGATGATAAGGTACGCCGGATTCTGCGTGTAATGTACAATTGTAAAAAAATGGATAGCACGCGTTTTCAGGGGAAAACAAATTCACCGGAAAATATTCAGGTAGCGTATGATGTTGCGTGTGAATCTATTACTCTGTTAAAAAATACGAAAGGACTTTTGCCTCTGAATTCACAGGAAATAAAGAGTATAGCTGCAATTGGAGAAAATGCTGTAAATCAATATGCTAAGGGAGGATTTACGGCAGGTGTAAAGGCACGCTATGAAGTTAGTTTGCTGGAAGGGTTGCAGAAAAAGGTTGGAGATAAAATAGCCATCCATTATGCCCGTGGATACAAAGAAGAATTTGTGGTTGTTGATACCGGTGGCAAGTGGCCATACAGGTATCCGGATCCTGATGCTGATGAAGCACTGATACGTGAAGCAGTAGAAGTGGCAAAGAAATCTGACGTAGCAATCATTTTTGCCGGAAATACACGTAACGTCGAGACTGAAGTCGTGGATCGTGAAACCCTGAAATTTCCGTTCGGACAGGATGAATTGATAAAAGCAGTATCGGAAGTCAATTCAAAGTTAATCGTTGTTGTTGTTGCAGGTGCAGCATGCGACTTAACTTATGCCGACAGTTTATCATCCACTATAGTATATGCCTGGTTCAATGGTTCGGAGGCAGGGAATGCTCTCGCTGATGTTCTGTTTGGTGATGTCAATCCGTCAGGGAAATTGCCATTTACAATTCCTGTAAAGTTGGAAGATGTAGGAGCACATGCCATGGAAACCTATCCGGGAAGAAATTTTAAGGTAAATTATTCGGAAGGTATTCTTGTCGGTTATCGTTGGTTTGATACAAAAAATATTGAGCCAAAATATTGCTTTGGACACGGTCTTTCTTATACTACATTTGAATATTCCAATTTGGAAACGGACAAGGTAAATTATTTATCCGACCAGGATATAATACTACACCTTATGGTTGAAAACACAGGCAATTCTCCAGGGAAGGAAACGGTTCAGATTTATGTTAAACCGTTGGGATCATCTGTTGAAAGAGCAGAAAAAGAGTTGAAAGCATTTCGAAAAATTGAATTGAAAGCTGGAGAAAAACAAAAAGTGAAGATGGAAATTGATATTCATGACCTGGCATATTATAATGCTACCGGGAAAAAGTGGGTGATTGAGCGTGGTCCCTATAAAATTATGGCAGGATCTTCATCAAGAGATATCCGGGAAGTGGCAGTAGTTAATATTAAGTAAAACATTTGAACGATCTGTAATATCAGTAACAATGAAAAAATTTCTTTCTTTACCGGCATTTATTTTGTTGCTTGCATGCAATATTCACAGAACACCCATCTATAAAGATTCTTCAAGACCAGTAGAAGAAAGAATTGAAGATCTTTTGAAAAAAATGACTCCTGAAGAGAAAGTGGCGCAGTTGTATCCTCTGAGAATTGTTGATTCTCTTGCCTGGGATGAGGAAGGAAATTTTATCAGCACACAGGATACTACTCGCCTAAAACAAGGTATTGGGGCATTTTGGGCAATGACTATTTATAGTAAAGCACCCCGGGAAAGAGCTCAGTATATCAATAGTCTTCAAAAATACATGGTTGAGAAGAGTCGTCTGGGCATTCCGGCTTTTGTTTTTGCTGAAGGATTGCATGGGTATTTAGCCCCTGGAGGAACCAGTTTTCCGCAGGCAATAGCTTTGGGAAGTACCTGGGACACAGCATTAATCCGACAGGTTTATTCTGCTGCATCCCTCGAAGCCAGTGCATGTGGTGTCACACAGTTTTTATCGCCCGTTGTAGATCTTGCCCGTGAACCTCGTTGGGGCAGAACTGAAGAATGTTTTGGCGAAGATCCCTACCTTGTTTCACGTATGGGCCTTGCTGCTATTTATGGATTTCAGGGAATCGGAGATAGTATTGATACCAATCATGCGGCAGTGACACTAAAGCATTTTGCCGGGCATGGCCAACCTGAAGGAGGTCGAAATATAGCCCCTGTAAACTGTTCTGAAAGAGAATTCAGGGAATCACATCTTTACCCGTTTGAAATAGCTGTGAAAATGGGGAAAGCTCAGTCAGTCATGGTGTCTTACAACGAATGGAATGGTGTTCCGAATCATATCAATCACTACCTGTTAACGGAAATTCTTCGTGATGAATGGGGCTTTGACGGTTTTGTTATGAGCGACGGAGGAGGTTTGGATGTCACATACAAAGATCATCTGGCAGCAAAAGATTCTGCCGAATCAGGAATTTTATCCTTGCTCGCCGGCATTGATTATGATCTTGGCAGCAGGGGTTGTTTTGCTGCTTTAGACAAGCTGGTTACTGACAGCCTTGTGCCTATAGAGGCTATTGACAGGGCAGTAAAGAATGTATTAAGAGTTAAATTTCGCTGCGGGTTATTTGATAATCCCTATGTTAATTTGGACAGGATAGAGGAAATTATGAATTGCAATGAACACAAGGCTTTGGCATTAAAAGCTGCCCGTGAGGGGATAATTCTTTTGAAGAATGAAGGTCATATTCTTCCCCTGGATTCAGCAAAGATCAAAACTCTTGCAGTAATAGGTCCAAATGCTGCCGATATTCATTTGGGAGGATACTCCGGTATACCAATGAAAGGTGTGAGTGTACTTGAAGGTATTACAGAATTTGCAGAAGATAAGATAAAGGTTTTATATGCTGAAGGATGCAAGATCACATTGAATGAAACTGTAAACTGGATAATTAATGAAAATCCGATACTTAGCACACCTGATATTGATGAAAAACTAATAAAAGAAGCTGTAACAATAGCAAAGAAAAGTGATGCGGTACTGCTGGTTCTGGGGGAAAATGAACTGGTAAATCGTGAAGCATGGAATGAGACTCACCTTGGCGATGTTGATCATTTGAAACTTGTTGGCCGACAGGAGGAGCTGGCCAAGGCTATTCTCGCTACCGGAAAACCTGTTGCAGTATTGCTTATTAATGGAAGGCCTTTATCAATAAACTACCTTGCTCAACATGCACTTGCGATACTTGAAGGATGGTATCTTGGGCAGGAGACAGGTCATGCGGTTGCTGATGTATTATTCGGAGAAGTTAATCCGAGCGGCAAACTTTCGGTAACCATTCCGGGAAATGTAGGTCAACTGCCTTGCTATTATAACAGAAAGCCAAGCAGATTCAGGGAATATGTAAACTCAAATTCAACACCATTGTTCCCATTTGGTTTTGGCTTAAGTTATACCGAATATAAATACAAAAAGTTAAGGCTTTCCCGCAAAGAGATTGCTGTTGGAGATAGCCTGGAAGTATATGTAAATATTACCAATGTCGGATCGAGAAACGGGGATGAAATTGTGCAATTGTACATACATGATCTTATAAGTCTCCCGACAAGACCGGTGAAAGAACTAAAAGACTTTGCCAGAATAACACTCAAAGCGGGAGAATCAAAGAAAGTAACTTTTCTTATTACGTCCGAAAAGCTGGGAGCTTTTAATCTTGATATGGAACGAGAAGTGCAACCCGGTGAATTTGCGATTATGGTAGGGAAAAACTCATCGGACTTTCTTTCGGATACTTTACTGGTCAGATAATTAATTATTTAGCAATAAGAAATCATATTGCTATATTTAGGGAAAAAAAGCATGAATGAGATACTGGAAAAAATAACAAAATGTGTAGAATTCGGCAAGGTTGACAAAACTTCTCCGTTTCCTCCCGATCTGAAAGGTCAGGATGGTGCGGATGAACTAACAAAAGCAGCACTTGAACAGGGAATTGATGCCGATACTATTTTGAAACAGGCTCTTGTGGCAGGTATGGATCGTGTAGGACAGAAATTTTCAGAAAAAAAGATCTTTATTCCGCAGATGTTAATGGCTGCGAAGGCTATGAATGCAGCAATTGAACATTTAAAGCCATATTTTCAAAGTGGAGCAATACAACACAAAGGAGAAATTATTTTGGCTACTGTAAAGGGGGATCTACACGATATTGGTAAAAATCTTGTTAAAATGGCTATTGAAGGCTCGGGCTGGAAAGTCATCGATCTGGGGGTTGATGTGAGTGTGCAGAAAATTATGGCAGCTCTGGAAGAGCATCCTGAAGCTGCAGTTGGTCTTTCAGCCCTGCTAACGACCACCATGCAAAATATGCAGGAGATCGTCACGGAAATTAAAAATCAGAAGCCGGATAATAAAATATTAATTGGAGGTGCACCGGTGAATGATAATTTCAGGAATAAGATCGGTGCTGATTTTTATTCCCCTGATCCCCAGGGAGCAGTTAAGTTTTTAAATGAACAAGTGAATTAAGCAGAATTTTCAATTCAATGACAGGGAAAGAACTAATTAAGGAAGCATTTGCTCTGAAAGAACCGGAGCGTATTCCATGGATACCGTTTGTTGGTTGTCATGGAGGAAATCTGATCAAAAAGAAGGCAGATGAATATTTGAAATCTTCTGATCTGATGATCCGGGGATTGAGTAAAGCAATTGAACTATACAACCCGGACGGTATACCTGTGGCCTTCGATCTGCAAATTGAAGCCGAAGCACTGGGATGCAAGTTGCAGTGGGCTGATAAAAATCCTCCCGCTGTAATTTCTCATGTTCTGTCTGAAAAGTCCATTTCTGATTTGAAGATACCTTCACAAAAAGATGCACGGATTCCAGTGGTATTGGAAGTTGCTACGACAATACGGAAAAATTATCCGGATATCGCATTATACGGCCTGATTACCGGCCCTTTTACGCTGGCATTGCATCTGCTGGGAACAGACATTTTTCTGAAAATGTATGAATCACCCGATGAAATAAACGAATTGCTGGAATTTACCAAAGAAGTGGCAAAAGCAATGGCATGCTATTATATCGATGCGGGATGTGATGTGATTGCAGTCGTTGATCCAATGACTTCGCAGATAGATACTGGTTCGTTTGAAACCTTTATTAGCGAGCCGGAAACAGAAGTGTTTGAGCTGATCAGGAGTAAGAACGTCCTGAGTTCCTTCTTTGTTTGCGGTCATGCTCAGCATAACATTGAACTCATGTGTGCATGCAAACCCGATAATGTGTCTATTGATGAAAACATTCCTCTTGAATACGTGCGTGACATAGCCCTGAAAAACAAGATCAGTTTTGGAGGAAATATGAAGCTTACAGTTGTATTGCTTATGGGATCTGTTGACGATGTATATCAGGAGGTAATAGAATGTTTGGATCGTGGAGGGAAAAAAGGATATATCCTTGCTCCCGGATGCGATCTGCCTATGAATACTCCACAGGAAAACCTGATGGCAGTAAAGAACCTGCTCCATGATCCTTACCAGCAGGATGTGGTAAGAACTCTTGAGAAACAGGAAAATGTAAGGGAATTGCTGAATATGAAGGATTATGGTATTACGGATAAAGTCATAGTCGATGTCATTACTTTGGATTCTGAATCTTGTGCTCCCTGTCAGTACATGGTGGAAGCCGTGAAGCAGATAGCCCCACATTTTGAAGGAATTGTCGAATGGCGGGAGCATGCCATTAAAGAGATGGACTCAGTTACATTTATGAACTCCCTGATGGTGAAAAACATTCCTACCATATGCATCGACGGAAAGATAACTTTTGTATCTAAAATACCACCGAAAAATGAGCTGATCAATGCCATTCAGAAAAGGATCAATGAAAAATTGCGCTTAAAAATATCTTCAAAAAGAGCAAGAATTTATGTGATTGGGAAATCACAAAAAGAATTTGAACAGATCAAAGAACATATCAATCTTGCAATAAAAGAAACAGGTCGTGAGCTGGAAGTAAAATATACAACCGATAAAGAAATGCAGTTATCTTTTGGTGTTTCTGTTACTCCGGCGATTGTTATTGCAGATTATAAACTGAAATCCCAGGGAGAAATCCCGAAAGTCGAAATAATCAGGGAATGGATCAAAGAATTGGATTAATTTTGTTCCGGACGAAAGGCAACAAGCTTTGTCAGTATTGATTTGTAAAAACAAAATTTATTATGAATACAATTGTATCAGAAATAAAAAATGGAAAAATTCTGGTTTCGGATGGTGCCTGGGGAACCTTTTTGCATAAAAAAGGACTTAAAGGCGGAGAATGTCCCGAGTTATGGAATATTGAACGTTCCGATGATGTGTATGATATTGCCAAAAGCTATCTCGATGCAGGTTCTGATATGATCCTTACCAACAGCTTCGGTGGAAGCAGGTATAAGCTGGAACATTATGGACTTGGGAGGCGGGTTGCGGAACTAAACAGGGCAGCAGCACAAATTTCAAGGAAAGCTGCCGGATCAGATAAACACGTGTTGGGGTCGATGGGACCAACGGGAAAATTGTTAATGATGGGAGATATAACCATCGAAGAGTGGTATGAGGCATTTAAAGAACAGGCTGTTGCTCTTGCTGATGGCGGAGCAGATGCAATTGTTGTTGAAACCATGTCTGATATAGATGAAGCCAAAGCAGCTGTGAAAGCTGCGAAAGAAAATACTTCCTGCGAGATTATTTGCACCATGACTTTTGAAAAATCTGCGGAAGGAGAGTATCATACCATGATGGGAGTAACTCCACAACAAATGATACCGGAAATTATTGAAGCCGGAGCTTCGATCATTGGTGCAAATTGCGGGAATGGTATTGAACGTATGATTGAAATTGTCAAGATCATAAGAGATGCTGATTCTTTCACTCCGGTCTTAATTCATGCCAATGCAGGAATGCCCGTTTATAAAGACGGTGAGACTCTTTTTCCGGAGACGCCCGAGCAAATGGCAGGGTTTGTAAAGGCTCTTATTGATACCGGGGCAAATATTATCGGGGGATGTTGTGGTACAACTCCGGAACATATAAGGCAAATTGCCGAAATTGTAAGGAAAAATAACAAGTAAGAATTGTTGTGAAGATTACTTCTGTATTTTTGATAACCGGGTTCCTGGGTAGCGGCAAAACTACTTTTCTTACCCAGGCGATCAGGTACTATAACGGGAAGAAAAAAATCGGTGTGGTTCAAAATGAATTTGCCCCGGCAAGCCTGGATGGAAAAGAACTTTTACGTACCGTAGATCAGAAATTCGATCTCCTTGAAATAAATAATGGATCAGCATTTTGTGTGTGCCTCCTATCAGATTTTCTGAGTTCACTTGAACAGTTCATCAATCAGTATCAGCCTGATATTCTTTTTATTGAAGCGTCAGGCTTATCTGATCCGATCGCTATTGGGGAAATACTTACTTCTGAAAAACTAAAAGATAAAGTGCTTTTTTCAGGTTCTGTATGCATAGTCGATGCATTGAACTTCAAGAAAATAAGCAGGATGCAAAAGCGTGTAGAGCATCAGATACGAATTGCAGATAAAATGATTTTAAATAAGACCGATCTGATAGAACAGACGGAGGAGCTGATAAATACATTGAAAAAATACAATCCCTTTGCAAAAATATATAGTACTTCTTTCTGCAATGTTCCTTTGAATGATATATTAGCTCCTGTCACCGAAACGGAAGGGATGAAAGTATTGAAAACCGAAATGATGCCCAAACCTTCCGGAAGACCTGATATTCATTCGGCTGTTTTGCGTACCACAAGAGCGTTTAATAAGGAATACCTTAAATCATTTCTGGATGCGGTAACAAAAATAACGATCAGGATCAAAGGATATATTTTTACTAAGAGTACTGAAGTATATGCTGTTCAATCATCATTTGGTACATATGAATTAAAACCTATTCATTCGGATCAGCAACAAACCGAACTGATTGCCATGGGATATGATATCAATGCCAAACTGCTTAGTGATCTGTATAAAAAATATACCTGAATCTTGAAGTTCAATTCCTTTCAAATAGTTCAGATACCTTCTGATGTTATAAAGATCAATAAAAGGGAAGTTATACGCCTTCTCGAATATGAGAATAAGAAATTGGAATCTCATTTTGATAAACTTGTCGGGGAAAACATTAATACAGCGGCTTCTCTGGTAGAGCCGCAGGCCGGATTTATTGTTAAGAAGATAAGCGGGACGAACAAGGAAACAGGAACCATTCATCTGGAAAATGAAAGCCTGGAAGTCGGCAGGATTATTTTCTCGCAGATAAAGGATGCCGAATACATAACATTGTTTCTGTGTACGATTGGAAATAAGGTGGAGTTGTATTCGAAAGAGTTGTTCCACAAAGGAGATAACCTGGAAGGATATATAGTAAATCTCTCGGGCTCTGAAGCTGCAGAATCTGCAGCAGAATTCGTACACCGGGAAATTGCAAAATTGGCCGCAGACGATCAACTAAAAATTACAAACCGGTTTAGTCCGGGATATTGTAATTGGAATGTAAAAGAACAATTTAAACTGTTTTGTTTTTTTCCTGATAATTGTTGTGGAATTTCCCTTACGTCTTCGGCACTGATGAGTCCGATAAAATCCGTAAGCGGACTGATGGGCATTGGGAAGAATGTTAAATTTCGCGGATACAACTGTTCTTTATGCGATGACGAACATTGCATTTACAGAAGAAAGGCGCAGAAATAATTTTTCAGGCAGATGGAAAAAATCAAACCGGAAAAATCGCTGATAAGAGATACCAATCTCCAGCTTATATTTCTGGTCACACTTTTTGCTGTAATGGGTGTGGCAAGTCTTGCCCCGGCATTTCCAAAAATCATTGAGTTTTTCCAGATCACAAAAAAACAGGTGGGATTGCTCATAACTGTATTTACTTTACCCGGTGTTTTTCTCGCCCCGTTTATGGGTATTCTTGCCGATCGGCTGGGCAGAAAGAATATTCTTATTCCTTCTATGCTTTTGTTTAGCTTGGCAGGTTTTTTATGCATGTTTACCAAAACATATGAGACCCTGCTGTTGTTGCGTTTTTTTCAGGGTGTTGGAGCTTCTTCTCTGGGATCGCTAAACGTCACACTTATTGGTGATTTGTATTCAGGCAATCGTCGTGCCGAAGCCATGGGGTATAATGCCAGTATCCTGAGTCTCGGAACAGCTACCTATCCGGCCATTGGAGGGGGTCTTGCCATGGCAGGATGGAATTATCCTTTTATTCTTCCTTTGCTGGCAATTCCTCTGACTATTTTAATTGCACTTAAATTAAAGAATCCCGAAACGCGGAACAATGCCCATTTTTTTGAATACCTCAGGAATACATGGAAAAAGATCAATCAGAAAACGGTATGGGGTTTGCTTATACTGAACATACTTGTTTTTTTCCTTATTTACGGGGCTTTCATAACATTTTTCCCTTTGATGCTTAAGGATAGATTAGGCGCGAATTCCTTAGTTATCGGGATAACCATGTCGCTGATGTCTTTTACAACTGCTCTGACTTCCTCACAACTGGGAAGAATTACAAGACGATTCAGGAGCCGTATGATCTTAATCAGTAGTGTATGTTTTTATGGTATTTCAATGATTCTTATCTCGGTTGCCTGGTCATTTCACATGCTAATTCTGCCTTTGCTGCTTTTTGGGATCGGACACGGATTGTTTATTCCCACCATTCAGACTATGCTTTTAGGTTTTGCTCCCATTCAGGAACGTGCTGTTTTTATGTCGGTGAATAGCATGGTATTACGTACCGGACAGACTATTGCACCTGTACTTATGGGTATTATTTTTGGTTTGGGCGGGTTTACCTTAACATTTCTTGGAGGAGCCGGCATTGCAGTTTTCATGGCTGTAACAATTCTTATTATGGTGAAGGAAAAACAGGATTAGCAAGATAGGTTTGTTCTTTCGGATGATCCTTTTATTAATTTGTAATTTTGTGTTTCAATCCAAACCATAAAATCATGATATACAAATACGACGACATAGCAAAAATGATCGACCATTCACTTTTGAAACCTTTTCTTACTGATGAGGAAATCGTAAAAGGATGTGAACTGGCAGATCGGTATCATGTGGCATCAGTATGTGTCCGGCCGGGGGATGTACGACTTGCCTGTGGAATTTTAAAAAAAAGCAGTGTAATTGTTGGTACAGTGATAGGCTTTCCGCATGGGAGCACTACAACAGTAGCGAAAATGGAAGAAACAAAAGATTCCATTGAAAACGGAGCCATGGAATTGGATGTGGTTTTGCATTTTGGCAAGCTGAAATCGGGAAAGTTCGACTATGTGAAAGAAGAATTAAAACTCATCACATCATACTCACATCATAGAAATGTCAAAATAAAAGTGATTTTCGAAAATTGCTATCTTACTGATGATGAAAAAATAAAGGCATGTGAACTGTGCAATGAAATCGGAGTGGACTGGGTGAAAACTTCCACAGGTTACGGGACAGGTGGTGCCGAAGATCATGATCTGATCCTTATGAGAAAACATGCCAGACCTGAGATCCAGGTGAAAGCTGCCGGAGGAATACGAACACTTGAAAGAGCCATCGAAGTAAAAGAACTTGGATGTACACGTATTGGTGCAACTGCAACGGCAGAAATACTTGACAAATTAAAAAATATCGAAACAAATAAAAATCCATGAATACTATGAATGTAAAACTTTTTTCCAGAGTCATTTTGCTTTTAATGGTTGTAGTTGGGTGCAATACTCATCGAGATATTTCCCTGACCAGTCCTGACGGTAAAATAGTTGTTATGATGAATTTAACAGCATCTGGAGAGCCTTTCTATTCCATTGCTTTTTTGGATAGTGTGTTGTTGGAAAACAGTGGGTTGGGATTGCTTAGAGAAGATGCCGATTTTACAAACGGATTAATACTTAAAGCAGTTTCGGATGTCAATACCATCAACGACAACTATACTTTATTGTACGGAAAAAAAAGAATAGCGACATACCACGCAAATCAGAAAGTATATCACCTTGAAAATTCACAGGGTGAAAAGATGGACATAATATTCCAGGTATCGAACGATGGTGTGGCCTTCAGGTATTTTTTCCCTGGTAAATCTGATGACAAACTGAAGATAGTAGAAGAGAAGAGTTCCTTTAGTTTTCCGGCAAACACAAAAGCATGGATACAACCCCGGGCCAGTTCAAAATCCGGATGGAATCAGGGAAATCCTTCCTATGAAGAGCATTATATAAGCGATTGCTTGTTGAATGATATTCCGGCCAGTGATTCCGGTTGGGTGTTTCCTGTTTTGTTTCATCATGATGGATACTGGATTCACATCACTGAAACCTGGCCGGAAAAGAATTATTGCGGAAGTCACCTGCAACTGGGAGAAGACCTGACAGAATATGTCATTGCCTTTCCTGAAGCTACAGAGGGATTTCCCGGCGGACCTGTTTTTCCGGAATCGACTTTACCCTGGGCTACTCCCTGGCGGGTAATTACCATAGGGGATGATCCCGGAGACATAGCAGAATCGACACTTGGTACTGATGTAGCTCAACCTTCTGTTTTGGATGATATTTCATACGTAAAACCGGGAAAAGCCTCCTGGAGTTGGGCTTTAATGAAAGATCCTTCAATAAACTATGATACCCAAAAGGAATTCATCGATTATGCTTCTGAGATGCATTGGGAATATTGCCTCATTGACATTAACTGGGATACGCAAATAGGATGGGACAAGATCAAAGAGCTCGCCCGATATGCCAAAGAAAAAAATGTGGGGCTTATTCTGTGGTATAATTCAGCTGGCAATTGGAATACGGTGCCCTATACTCCAAAGGATATACTCCTGACGAGTGAAAGCAGGCAAATGGAATTTGCAAGAATAAAAGATATAGGTGTCAAAGGCATTAAAGTTGATTTTTTTGGCGGTGACGGGCAGTCGATGATGAATTACTATATTGACATTCTCGAAGATGCTCATAAATACCAACTAATGGTTAACTTCCATGGAGCAACACTACCCAGGGGATTACACAGAACATACCCAAACCTTGTATCCATGGAATCAGTGCGTGGTTTCGAATATGCTACGTTTGACCAGGGATCTGCCGATAAATTGCCAAAAAAAATCACCATTCTGCCATTAACCAGAAATTCTTACGATCCTATGGATTTTACACCGGTTTGTTTCAATGAATACGATCATAATAACAGGGTAACCGGAAATGGGGCTGAACTTGCCCAGACAGTATTGCTACTGTCCGGTGTGCAGCATTATGCCGAAATTCCCTCCGGCATGAAAAAGGTGCCTGATTATGTGAGGCAGGTAATGCGTGAAATACCTGTTGACTGGGATGAAACACGTTTTGTTGATGGATATCCCGGGAAATACGTGATCATTGCGAGAAGAAAAAATCAAACCTGGTACGTTGCAGGAATTAACGGAGAAGTGACATCCAAAGATCTTACGGTTTTTCTCCCTTTTATTAAACAGAAAAAGGGGATTATGATTTCTGAAGATGATACTTTGCGTTCCTTCAGGCAGGAAGAAATTCTGTTGGATGAACAGGGAAGATACGAGATATCTCTATTGGGTTATGGCGGATTTCTATTGATTTTTAATAATACAAGCAGTATGTAATATAAACATGCGAAATTCAGATCTGATCAAATGTGATTTGAAATAGCAGGCAGGTTATTCTTTTACCATCTGTAACCTGATGTTCTTATTATCATCAACAGATAGTTTTATATTTTCGTTTTCAAAGTTATATAACCAGGATTTCACAACGCCCAAATCTTTGAATTCCATCTCAATTTGCAATTGTTCCTCCAACATTCTAACCAGATCTTCAGCATTCATCTGATTAGCATCAAACAGAATATTCACGGTCTTGTATTCAAAAGTGATGGAATTTGCTATTCCTTCATCGTCGTACATAATATCAATTTTATTGCTCATACTGCTGAACTCATTGTCAAGGGTAATCTGATCCCGGTAAGTTTCCGTTTCAATATCAATATAAGCCGCAACAGCATTCTCCTTGAATTTATTGTACAGGGCGTTAACTTCTTCTTTGGGCATACCAATATAAAAACCTTTGAGTTTCTTTATTGCAGGTTCTTTGCCAGAGAGTTCAAATACAAAGAACAATGCGGTCAGGAAAAGGAAAATATTTTTTTTCATGTTATAGTGGATTTGCTATTCAAATAAGGAATAGAGATTATTATGCAAATTACCAATTTATAAGCATGATGTCAATAGATAAGGGATGGTTCTCGTTCATGCATGCAGAATCAGTTTTATAGAATTCCGATAGAGCAGGTATTATTTTTGAGGAATCGAAAACATTGTAAATAACAATTGAATCACTCGAAATATTGATACTCTTCCTTTTCAGAAGTCCGGAATGTATGTCATTTGTTATTATAAATTCTGTCTGTATGATTTACTGAGTAAGAAAAAAACTATCTGGTGTTTAACACAAGTATTGAAGTATAAGATCTGATTATAGCAGATCGAATTTTTGTATTTGGCTAAATATATAATATTAGTAATATTGCATTTATTGCCATGGATACAAGTAATCTGCGTAATAAGAAATATATTTATTTGAATTGGAATCTGTAGTATACAAATAGCTAAATATCAATTAAAAAAATGATTATGACAAAAAAAAATATAAAGCTATTCTTTATAGCATCAGTTGCAGCACTGGCTTTATCATGTTCTCAAAAGAAAGAGGCGAATCAGACAAGTGATGAGTTTATTCTAAGAACCGGAGTGAATGTTAGTCATTGGTTGTCACAAAGCGAAAAACGGGGTGAAGAAAGAAAAAAATACATCACCAGGGCTGATTTTGATACAATTGCATCATTAGGATTTGATCATGTCAGAATTCCAATTGATGAAATTCAGCTATGGGATTCACTCGGAATTAAGGAAAAAGAAGCTTTCGGATTGCTGCATGATGCGATAAACTGGGCACTCAGTGCTGAATTGCGTGTAATAGTGGATTTACACATTATTCGTTCGCATTATTTTAATGCTGATTCAAACTCATTATGGACAGATCCGGCAGAACAGGAGAAATTGGTTGATTTGTGGCGTCAACTATCCAAAGAATTAGGGCAGTATCCAAATAACATGCTGGCTTATGAGATCATGAACGAAGCAGTAGCAGAGGATCCCGATGACTGGAACAAGCTTTTTAGTAAAGTTTTGACAGACATCAGGATATGGGAACCGGAAAGAAAAATAGTGATAGGTTCGAATATGTGACAGGCACCCTATACTTTTCCTGATTTAAAGGTTCCGAAAAACGACAGGAATATTATACTGAGTTTTCATTTCTATACCCCGAATGCTTTAACGCATCACCTGGCTCCATGGGTTGAAACGGCAGAATATACAGGACCAGTCAATTATCCCGGTTGGATTGTTGATACTTCATATTACAAAGGACTTCCCGAAACAACCGTTTCTGCAATGAGAAGATATGCGAATGGATATTTTAACAAAGAATTGCTTGAAAAAGAGATGTTGCCTGCAATACAGGTAGCCAAAGAATACAATTTGCCTTTGTATTGTGGTGAGTATGGTATATACCCAACAATTTCCGAAGAGATAAGTTTACGGTGGTACAAGGATATGTGCGAGATTTTCAGGGGAAACAACATAGCCTATTGTCATTGGGCATACAAAGGAGATTTCCCTCTTGTAAACGAAAAGAATGTGCCAAATTATTTACTCACTAAGGTTCTGACGGCAGAATAAACCAAACATGCTTGTCAATTGGAATTATACTGGTATAATTTAATGCTTTTGTTTTTTCTGTTATAACTTATAAAGTAATCACCGTATTTTATTGTATTATTAGACACATAATGTTAATGGACTGAAGACACGCTCTGTTTTTCCTATCATGTCGGGTCTGTCCGCGAGTAAGAAAAAAAAGAAGATCAGAAAATTCACCTTAGTATAAATTTCTCAATAACTCGCTGATTCCGGGAAAAGACGGAAATAAGAATAATTCCTTTTGGAATATCATTTTTATCGATTTGCATATCAGTATATCCACCAATAGCCCCAATCCTTTCTGATTTTAAAATTTTCCCACTGCTATCAAATATGCGTACAGTAAGCATATCTCCATCAAAACATTTAATACCTATGATAAGCTTGTCTTCTGTTTCAATAAAATCGAATTGCAGGGAATTGACATCTTCTTTAGTCAGTTCAGCAGGAGTGATATCTGCCTGTATCATCATTGAAGAGGCAGGCCCCTCACCAAAACCTTCTCTTGCGGCTTTAACAGAGATTTCACCCCCCATAAAATCAAGATCAAAATCTACTGCGATACTATTCGATGTGCTTATGCCTGCGGCTCCTTCAGGTAATTCCCAAAGGTAGAAGTCCGCATTAAACACCTCCGGCACTGAAAATTCAACAGCTTTTCCTCCCTGGGGCACTAGCTCGGGACCAATAATGGCTTCCGGAGCAGGGGGAACGCTGTAGAATTCAATATCAGGAAGGCTTAGATCACTATTTAAAGGAACCAATCGAAAAGTAATAGAATCCTTATTGAATACCTGAACTAACAGGTAGTTTTCATCAGCCACCTCACCCATACCTGATGCAAGGAACGTAACATTATCCCAAATATCATAAAATGCTGCTATAGCATCCGGGTTTCCACCAACATCACCTGCAACTACAAAAAAGTTTTTATCCGTCTTCTCTAATAACATAGGGTGTACGTCTTCCCAATAGTTTGAATAATTCACCATCTGATCATATCTTGACCGGCTGTTGCTCATTACCCCAATGTATTTCTCATGACTATTCCACAGGATTTCATGAAAGAACATAAAAATATTCCGGATGGTATCGCCTGCCTGGTTTATCTGTTCTTCTAAAAAATTAACCTGGTTGGAGGAAATGGACCGTTCTTCCTCTGTACTATTCAGAACAATACATAACTCACTCTGCGAATAGAATGTATAATATGTGCTGCCATATTTATTTTCAAATACCTGCAGGCCAATATCGTTGGCATCGTGATTCCCCATCACGTAGTAGTAAGGCAATGAATAATTTGTCAACTCATCTTCAACTTTCAGCCAGCTTTCTGAAGTACTCTGATTGACAATGTCACCTGTAAAAACAATAAATGCAGCCATTGAATCATATCCGGAATTCAGGCTGTTTAGAAGCGCAGGATGCAGACCAATATTTCCTCCATCGTGTGCACCATAGGCATGTCCGGCGACCAGAAAACTATATGAGGTATCAATCTGAGCATTTACTGGGGAATGAACAGAAAAAAGGAAAATGGATATTATTCGCAATGCCCAACAGACTATACTTCGACTTACTTGTCGATCGATATCTTTTGATCTTACTGTTGTTTTCATAAAACAATCATTCGAACTTCGAAAGTAGTAAATTCTGAACCTATTTATTCATATGTTGAAAGAACTTAACGAAGTGATCTCATAATCCAAACAGCACAGCGTATCGGGGATAAATGAGATTGACCTGTCTGCAGACAGGTAAATGATTCCTTGATTATCGCTTCTACTATAGTTGCAGTAACGAAGCACGGTGTGAAAAAAGAAATTCTACAATAATACCTCTTCAGTATCCTGTGCGGTACTTCAATCTTCACCTATCCAAATTCTTGTATCACTTTATTTTTCCGTTCTTAAAATATGTTATAACTTTACTAATAAGGTGATTATTAATTCAGTCGGCCATTAGTACTTTGAAAATTTACATCAAAAATATGGTTTGTATACGCTGCCAGATGGTAGTGAAGGCCGAGCTTGAAAAGCTCGGCTTGCATTATTTTGATGTAAGAATCGGGGAGGCAAATATTATTGAAGATGTCATTCCTGAAAAATTAGAGAAACTTAATGTTGCTTTAAAAAAATCAGGATTGGAATTGATGGACGATAAAAAAAGTATCCTGGTTGAGAAAATAAAAAGTGCAATAATCGAATTAGTGCATTATTCAGAGGAACAAATTAAAGTAAATCTTTCGGATTACCTTAGTGAACAACTTGACCATGATTATACCTATCTGGCCAATCTTTTTTCAGAAGTTAAAGGGATTACCATTGAAAAATTTTACCTGACCCATAAAATCGAAAAAGTAAAAGAACTGATTGTCTATGACGAGCATAATCTCACCGAAATAGCTTACAAAATGCATTACAGTAGTGTTGCCCACTTGTCAAATCAATTTAAAAAATTTACTGGTCTGACGCCTTCGCACTTTAAAAAGCTCAAAGGTAAAAGGCGAAGAACCCTTGAAAATGTGTGAATTATGTAAATATTATCTTGAATTCTGTAATGCGACTTCAAACTCATTTCACGAATTTCACATTCTCATTAACCTAACAAATAGTTGAATATAGGCTTTTACTTTAGCGGGTTTTCAACCTTAATGATAAGTTTTAGCTGAAGTCTATACCTGAAGTCCCTGGTTATTTTTTTGATAATCAATGATATAAGGTTATTGAATATTATAACATGAAATAAGGTACCATGAAAATACTATTAGTATACCCGCAATACCCTGATTCCTTTTGGAGTTTCAAGCATGCATTAAAGTTTATATCCAAGAAGGCAGCGGTTCCTCCCCTGGGTTTGATCACTGTATCAGCAATGTTACCATCCACCTGGCAGAAAAAACTGGTTGATATGAATGTTTCTGAACTTGAGAAAAGCGATATAATTTGGGCCGATTATGTTTTTATTAGTGCAATGTACATCCAAAAGGATTCGGTTAATAAAATAATGGAGACATGTTTACTGCTTGGAGTGAAGATAGTTGCCGGTGGGCCTCTTTTTACCCAGGAATATAGTAATTATCCTCAAATTGATCATTTTGTTTTAAACGAAGCCGAAATCACCTTGCCATTATTCCTGGAAGATTTAGCCAAGGGACATGCTGAGAGAATATACAAGACCAATGAATATGCTGATCTTTCTTTGACTCCTGTCCCGGATTACCACTTACTCCAAAGGAAAAAATACGCTTTTATGAATATACAGGTTTCACGCGGTTGCCCATTTTCATGCGATTTTTGTGAAATCACCTCACTTTTAGGCCATAAAGTCCGGATGAAAAATTCTAACCAGATTGTTAAGGAACTTGAAACATTGTATAATCTGAATTGGCGTGGATCCGTATTTATCGTGGATGATAATTTTATTGGCAACAAAAAAGAAGTTAAAAATACTTTGCTGCCGGTGATGAAAAACTGGATGCAAACGCACAAATTCCCATTTACATTTAATACGGAGACTTCCATTAATCTTGCCGATGACGAAGAACTCATGTCGTTAATGGTTGAAACAGGATTTAATTCCACATTCATTGGTATCGAAACCCCGGAAGAAAAATCACTTCACGCTTGCAATAAAGTACAGAATAAAAATCGTGACCTGTTGGGAAGTGTTAAAAAAATTCAAAAAGCCGGATTGCAGGTCTCAGGCGGATTTATCGTGGGATTCGACAGTGACAGTCCGTCTGTTTTTCAACATCAAATCGACTTTATTCAGCAAAGCGGTATTGTTTCAGCTATGGTTGGCTTATTAAATGCTCCCAAAAACACCAAATTGTATGATCAATTAAAAGCAGAAAACAGGTTAACTACAGAGGCGACTGGTAATAATACCGATTTATCCATGAATTTTATCCCTAAAATGAACTACGATGAACTACTGGAAGGATATAAAAAAATAATTGAAAACATTTATACCTCTAAGCCTTATTATAAAAGGTTACGACGACTCCTGTTAAATTATAATAATCTTTACAAAAGGAAAACAAAAATTGACTTTCCGCTTCTCAGAGCATTTTTTAAATCAGTTTTTATCATTGGTTTTCTTAACAAGGGAAGAAGCGAATATTGGAAATTGATTGTTTGGACCCTTTTCCATCGGCCTGAATCAATTGTTGATGCAATTACATATACTGTTTATGGTTATCACTTTAGAACGATATACGGACTAAGAAATAAAAATACCTTTTAAAACTATCAAATGTGTGAATGATGTAAATTAAATCCTCAATTGTATAACACTTAGGCAATTCAACTGAAGTACCTTTAATGGTATTACATACATAAAGTTAAATCATGCAAAACGCCGAAATTGAGAAATCGAGATCCCATATTCTGATTGAAATTATCGAGTATGTACCAAATTCGGTAGTAAGTAAAACCATAATCCGAAAAACAACCGGGAATATTAGTGTTTTGGCTATTGATACCGGTGAAACACTGGCCGAAAAAATTTCTCCATTCGATACTTTTCTTCAGATTATTGAAGGCAATGCAGAAGTGGTGATAGATACCAAATCGAATATGCTTCAAACCGGACAGGCCATAATAATACCTGCCCACACCTCGAATATTGTAAAAGCCAATGAACGGTTCAAAATGATCTCGACAATAATAAAAAGCGGCTATGAAGGCATTAGTATATAGAGGAGACAGTCATACAATTCAAAAATAATTATAAACCTAAGGATCATGTCGAAAGAAAAAGAAATAAAGACAAAAAACAAAAAAAAAGCGCCGGTTAGAAGCCTGAAAGAGAAAAGAGCTGCTAAAGAAGCCAAGCGCAAAGAGAAGAGCAACGAAAGTAAGATTATCGGGTAGTATACAGTATTGTTCTCTTCATTTGATCAGTATCCGACCAGGGATTCCTTAGTTTGGTGGGATTATCTGTTAATAAACTGAAACCCAGGGGAAAAATGAAATTGGCATTTATCAGCACATACCCTCCCAAAGAATGCGGTATTGGTACTTTCACCAACAACCTGTTTAACTCAATGATAGTAAAACGGGGAAGCAGAGAGAATAAGTTCGAGGGTTTTGTGATTGCATTAAACGACAACGACCTTTTGTATGAGTACCCGGAAGAAGTTAAACTGAGCATCAGGCAGGAACAACAGGGAGACTATTTAAAAGCCGTAAAATTTATTAATCTAAGTGGCGCCGATCTTTGCATTCTGGAACATGAATTTGGTATTTTCGGTGGTCAGAACGGGGTATATATTCTTCCTTTACTCCATAGATTGGAAATTCCTCTGGTTGTAACATTGCATACCATACTTAAAACTCCTTCCTATAATGAAAAGGCTGTTTTACGGGAAATATGTAAGATGGCACATAAAATAGTTGTAATGAGCCATAAGGCAATCGAATTCTTAGTGAAAATATACAATGTACCGAAAGATAAAATTGTATTTATAGAGCACGGTGTGCCTGATATTCATTTTAATCCCGAAAAATCGAAAAAAGAGTTTAAACTCGAAAGTAAGAAGGTGATACTGACTTTCGGTTTTATTAGTCGCAACAAAGGAATCGAAACAGTGATAAGAGCATTGCCAGAAGTGGTTAAAAAACATTCCGATGTTTTTTATATTGTATTAGGCAAAACCCATCCCAATGTAATGCGCCACTCGGGCGAAGAATATCGGATTTTCTTAATGCGTTTAGTTAAAAGTCTTCAACTTGAAAAGCATGTTACTTTTCTTAATGAATTCATAAATGAGCATGATCTGTTCAAATACTTGTGCGCTGCAGATATTTATATAACCCCATATCTGAATGAAGCTCAAATTACCAGTGGAACACTTTCGTATGCTGTAGGTGTAGGCTCGGCAGTTGTTTCAACACCGTATTGGCATGCAACAGAATTGTTGGCAGAAGGAAGAGGAAGGCTTTTTGACTTTAACGATTCCGACAAGCTTATTTCCATACTAAAAGAACTATTAGATAAGCCTGAAGTGTTAAATGAGCTTAAAGAAAAAGCATTTGAATATGGTCGGAAAATTACCTGGCCGAAAATAGGAGAAAAATATGTTGCGCTTGCTTCAAGTGTGCTAAAGGACGGGCAAATAGAAATTATAAAGAAAGATACTATACTGGATTTACTGATTCTGCCTCCTTTTTCTCTAACGCATATTAATCGCTTAACTGACGACACAGGCATTATCCAGCATGCAAAATACGGTATTCCCAACTTAAAAGAAGGCTATTGCCTTGACGATAATGCAAGGGCCTTGCTTATGGTTTTGATGACATACAGGCAAATGAAGGATACCAGGGCACTTGAATTATCACCTGTCTATTTAAGTTATATACATTACATGCAGAATCCGGATGGCACTTTTAGAAATTTCCTGAGTTTTAGCAGAAACTACCTGGATGAGGTCGGATCCGAAGATTCTTTTGGCCGGACAATTTGGGCACTGGGATATTTATTGGGTAATGCCCCCAACGACTCATATTATCAAACAGGCCGGTTAATTTTTTTTAATGCGGCTCCCAATTTCGAAAAACTTAAATCTATAAGAAGCATTTCAAATACCATGATAGGTATTTGTTACTATCTTAAGAACAATTCCTCGGATGATTCAATGACCGAAAGGTTAAGAAACATGGCCCGCAATTTAATCAAACATTATGAAGAAAATAAATCCCCTGATTGGAATTGGTTTGAATCTTTACTAGCATACGATAATGGCATATTACCTTTAGCATTGTTACATTCGGCAGAAATTCTTAACGATGATAAAATAAAAGAAATTGCTCTTGGTGCTATGAATTTCCTGACCAAGCATACACTTAAAGAGAATTACTTATCGATAATAGGAAATGAAAAATGGTATAAGAAAGAAGGGGAGCGTTCGATATTTGCCCAACAACCCATAGATGCCATGGCCATGGTATTAATGTACCATCAGGCCTTTCATGTAACCAAAGATAAAGATTACCTGAATAAACTGTACACTTCGTTCTTATGGTTCCTGGGCGAAAATGACCTGAGAATGAGTCTGTATGATTTTGAGACAAAGGGATGCTGTGATGGTTTTGAAAGTTATGGAGTAAATCGCAACCAGGGTGCAGAGAGTTCACTGGCTTATTTAATATCCCATTTAACCGTATTGCAGGCTTATGAAGAATTTCATAAGTCCGATAAATAAATAGTATGTTAATCAACAGGTACAAGTATAACCCAATTCTCACAAAAGATGATGTGCCCTACCCTGTAGCAACGGTACATAATGCTGCTGTGGTAAAGTACGAGGGGAAGTATATCATGATATTTCGTTCTCATAAACTGAATGGAAGAAGTATACTTGGGAAGGCTGATAGTGAAGATGGATACCATTTTAAGGTGAATAAAGAACCTTTTATGATTCCGGCTACTGAGGGGATATTTCAAGAATACGAAACCTATGGAGTAGAAGATCCTCGTATTGTATTCATCGACGGCGAATACCTGATTACATACAGTGCCTATTCCAGGCATGGTGTGCGTATCGGACTGGCCAAAACGAAAGATTTTAAAACGATAGAAAGATATTCTCTGATCACCGAAACCGACTATCGGAACGTAGTTATATTTCCTGAAAAGTTCGGTGGACTCTATGCAAGACTAGACCGACCTCATTCTGAAATATCGCCATGGGCTATCTGGATATCGTATTCTCCTGACTTAAAATATTGGGGTGAATCGAAACTTATTATGAAACCATTACAATACCATTGGGATGAGATGAAGATTGGCCCGGGAGCACCACCAATTAAAACAACACGTGGCTGGTTAAGCATTTATCACGGTGTTTTTCCAACCATGGATGGCTGTGTTTACAGATTAGGAGTAGCATTGCACGATTTGGAGGATCCCTCAATAGTTTTAGCTGTTGGTGATGAATGGATCCTGCAACCCGAAGAAGTATATGAAATTACAGGGTATGTGCATAATGTGGTGTTTTCCTGTGGTGCGGTTCCGGAAGATGATGGTAGTATAAAGATCTATTGGGGAGGCGCTGATAAAGTTATATGTGTGGGTACGGCAGATCTGGAAGCTCTGGTCGACCACTGTTTAAATAATCAACGTCAGGCACTCTAGGTGCCAGGTTTTAATCTAAGCTTAAATGCATGAAAATTGCAATACTTTCCTCTATCGCCTGGCGAACACCACCCAGAAAATATGGTCCCTGGGAGCAGGTAGCATCTAATATTGCAGAAGGATTGATTGAAAGAGGCTTGGAGGTTACACTATTCGCCACAGGCGATTCAATTACAAAAGGAGAATTAGCATACGTTTGTGAGCATCCCTATGCCGAAGATTCTACGATCGACCCAAAAGTTGCGGAATGTCTTCATATCAGCCATTTAATGGAACAGGCAGACAACTTTGATATCATTCATAACAATTTTGATTTTCTGCCACTTAGTTATTCCCGTTTGATCAAAACCCCCATGGTGACAACTATACATGGTTTTTCTTCCCCTCAAATAATACCGGTCTATAAAAAATACAACAATACATGTCATTATGTATCTATCAGTAATTCCGACCGCAGTCCTGAACTTAACTATATTGCAACCATATACAATGGTATTAACATTGATGAATTTATTTTCCGTCGCGAACCGGAAGATTATCTGCTCTTCTTTGGCAGAATCCATCCGGAAAAGGGGGTTTATGAATCAATCAAAATTGCAAAGGGATCAAAAAGGAAGCTTATCATTTCCGGGCTAATTCAGGATCAGGAATACTTTGACCAGAAGGTGAAGCCATACATTAACAATAACGATATATTATATGTGGGAAATTCCGGACCTGATGAAAGACTTAAACTTTTGGGTAAAGCCTGTGCTCTATTACACCCGGTTAATTTTGAGGAACCTTTTGGTCTGAGTGTAGTGGAAGCCATGGCTTGTGGTACACCGGTAATAGCCTTTAACAGGGGCTCTATGCCTGAATTAATTCTTGATGGAGAAACCGGTTTTTTAGTTAATACTGTTGACGAAGCGCTGGAAGCAGTAAAAAAAATTAAAACAATTAACCGGAAGAATTGCACAGAATGGGTTTCTTCAAAATTCAGCCGGCAAAAAATGACAGAAGGTTATTTGAAAGTCTACAAGAATATTCTAAATGTATAAAATAAAGAGGGGTAGTTGCCTAAAGTGGGAATTTGTTTTTTACCTTTGGCTAGGTTAAGCATCCCTTAAATTTTATCTTTGACCGGGGATTAAAACAAATAAGTCCCGCTATTAACGGGACTCAATATTTTATATGCTTAAGATATATACACTATGCAAGTTTAACGTTCACTGCATTTAATCCTTTTTTACCTTCCTCCAAATCAAATGTAACTTCGTCATTCTCCTCAATACTTTCTTTTAAACCTGATGAATGCACAAAATACTCTTTTGGTGAGTTTGCGTCTTTAATAAATCCGAATCCTTTCGAATCATTATAAAATTTTACTGTTCCTTTGTTCATAATTTTTGATTTTAATTGTTGTTTTAAACTTCTTTTTGCTTTTGTTTTAATGGCATTATTCCTGCCATTTCCCCAATAATATTTACTAATTCAGTTCCTGTTGGGATTACAATTTTTGCATTCTTTTCGAGTGATGCTTCCATTGCCTCTAACTTCCTTAACAATTGGGCATTTCCGACAAAATATTTATCAGCTGCTGCATTTACCAGTTTAATGGCTTCGGCTTCTCCTTCGGCATGCAATATTTTCGATTGCTTAAAGCCTTCTGCTTCTTTGATCTTAGCACGCTTTACGCCATCTGCAACTGTTTCTGCAGCGGTGGCGGAATCTATTGCTGCTATTTTTTCGTTTTCGGCTTTCACAACTTTATTCATGGTTTCCTGCACATCTTTAGGCGGATCTATTTCTTTTAATTCGGTACGTACAATTTCAATACCCCAGCTTTGAGTTTCATCATGAAGGGTTTTATAGAGTTCGGCATTGATTTTTCCACGTTCACTGTTGGCCGATTTAAGTGTAAGTGTACCGATAATATTACGAAGGGTAGTGCGTGCAAGATTTACAATCTGCCATTTGTAATTATTCACATTGTAGATCGATCCTTTAACGCTCTCTTCATCGGCTTTCACCCTGAAATATACCTGAGCGTCCACACTCGCATTCAGGTTATCGTTAGTGATTATTTCCTGTGGTTCAGCGTCTACCATTTGTTCGGTTACATTGACCATGAATATTCTGTCGATAATTGGAATTATCCAGTGAAATCCGGGTTTGGCAAAATTATGGTACTTCCCAAGTCTTTCAATTAAGCCTCGCTGAGTTGGGCGAACAATTCTGATTCCGATTAGAAATAGGATAAAAGCTGGAATCAAAAAATACAAATAATTCATTTCAATTTCCTTTCATATATTAGTTACTTTATTGTGAACAGGAAACAGGCTAAAGATCTGCAATTATTTCCTTCATTTGCTCTTTCGACTTTCTGAGTTTATATTCTATCATTCTCAACATGCTTTCTTCTTTACCCTCCTTATGTTGAAAATCAACATCTGTCAATTGCGGATATTTTTTTCTAAGCTTCATTTTAAGCTCATTCCAGTATTCCGGGTTTAAATTTAAATTCATACTCATTAGATTAGATTTACGAAAGTAATGACTCGATAGCTCTTAAACATTCTGTTAAAATAGTCTGAATCAGCCCTGCCTGCTAGATAATAGTTTATCAAAGACAAGTCTTGCAAGTACGATTATTCCTGCTAGTACAAGAATTAAATGGACAGCTCCTGATGCGTTAAATCCAAAAAATATTATACCCCATATCACCAATAGTAATAGAGCAATTATGTACAATGAATTTTTCATAGCGTTAAATTTATCTGAGCCCTGAAATTAGAGCCCAGTAACTTATGTTAAAGATACTCATAACGGCTACAGAATACATTACACTATTCAGGATAAGAGTTACATCATTCACACATTTAATAATGTATTTAGAATTTCATTTAAATATACCTAACTTCTTTTCCTATTATTCTTTTTTATCCAATCTTCTGAGTTATATCTGTATAAAATATTGTTGTAATTGCCTATTAATTTATTATTAGTAACTATTTTTCCTTTTGATGACAACTGCTCTGAGTATTGCTACAATAATTGCCAGAACAATAAGCACAGGTAAAATGATTCCTACATTGTAGCCAACAAATCGTAATGACCAGGCTAAAATTGTAAATATTATAATTATGAAAAGTAGTTGTCCCATTGTTTCTGTTTTAAGTATTTACCCAGTCATATTATCGATTTTCAGTACTGATGCATCGGGTTTTTTAAAGGTGTCGATGTTGTTTCAAGTAATATATCTCTTGTTTTTTCTTTTAGTCAGAAAGTCAAATAGCCGACAACTGCTTTTTTGCAAGTTCACGGGCCTGATTAACCCAATTATCACGATCGATACGACCCGGGGAAATTTCTAAGATCTCGGTGATGGTTTCCACATCCTGGGGTGTAAGCTTGCTGATTTGTTCAAATGTATATATATCCAGTATGTTAAGCCTTTCTTCGATCCATAAACCAATGCCTTTAATCAGGGTCAAATTATTTGCCTCGTGTTTGTGGGCAACTCCCAGTCTGTCGTAGTAAATTCTATCCCTCCTTTCCCTTATTCGGTTAAGAAGTTCAGCCTTTTTACCTGCTATCCGGACAAGTTCCTGGGCCTGGAGTATCCATTCATCTCTTTCAATCCTTCCGGGAAAGTATTCAATTACTTCAGTAACCAATTGAATATCTTCATCCGTAAAATTACTGATCTGTCGAAATGTATAGATATCCAGCGCATTGAGTTTTTCCTTAATCCATCCGCCAATGCCGCTTATGATGGTTAAATCATCGGCTTCTTCTTTTTTGGCAATACCTATTCTATCGAAGTATATTCGCGTCTTTCTTTCCCTGATTCGATTAAGCAGCTCCATCCTTTTTTCTTTGGTATGAACAAGTTCCCTGGCTTGTGCAACCCATTCGTCCCTTTCAATCCTTCCTGAAAAATACTCAATGACATCATTAATAGTATCAATATCCCGGGCAGAGAATTTACTGATCTGTCTAAAAGTATAAATATCTATTGCATGTAACCTTTCTTCAATAAAAGGACCAATACCACTGATCATTTTCAGGTCATTCTTTTGGGCTATTGTGGCAGTTCCAAAACCCTTATAATCCAGTAAGTGCTTGCGTTGTGTAATCTGATACAAAGCCTCATCTTTTTCATACAACAATTGCTTCGTTCTTTTATTTTTTAATGTCACATCGTCTGTTTCCTGAACAGCCTCTGCATGAAGTGCTTTAAGCGCATTAACCTCCAATGTAAGATCTTCTATCTGATGATCCTTTTCAATAAGATTTTTATGCAGACTATTACTTTCGGCTTTAAGCTTGTCTACCCGGCTATTCAATTCACTTTTATCGGATTCAATAGCTTTAATTCTCCGTATATAAACCGACTTATAATAAAGCCATGCGGTTAAATACCCAATAAGTGACGCAACCAGTAATAATAATAGTATTTCAATGGCTGCTGCGACTTTTGTTTGTGTTAAAAGAATAAGTAGAGTGTTCATGATTTTATTTTTTTATAGATATTTCTGTTCTCCTGTTTTTTGCTCTTCCTGATTTTGTAGAATTATTTTCTGCTGGCTCTTCCTCGCCCTTTGATTCTATTATTATCTTATTTTCAGGCATACCCTTACTTTCAAAATAATGCTGTAAACTTTGAGCCCGCCGGTAACCCAGGGCCTGATTATAAACATCCGATCCAATGGCATCGGTGTGGCCTGTAATGCTGAGCCTGGCTTTTGAGTTTTGGTCCAGGTATGCATTTGACACATTAAAGTACTTGTCTGTTTCTGCATCAGCATTGAATTCAGATTTGTCAAATGCAAAGTAGATTGTCAGGTTTTCAGGTAATACAGCCTGTTGCTGTACAAAAGGCTTTTGTAAAGTGTCGCCAGCGATGACATCATTCTGGTTGACGGCAACCATTTGTACAGTTATCGGTTCGTTACATAATCCTTTTATCTTGCATACATAAATATATGTTGATACTGCTGACCAACCGAAAAATGCAAGAAGTCCAATGAGTAGAATTTTCATTGTTTTTGATTTTTATGTTATAAGTAATGGCATTTTTCAATACTGAATTTTTTGTTAGTGCAAGATTTTACTTGTTGAAGGTACAGCCCCGCACAGTTTTATATGTTACAAAACTTTGGATAAGAATTACATCATTCACACATTTTCTTTCACGCTACAGGGTGGTTGATCTTATACCGCAATTTGTTCCAATGTCCAGGGAATAGCAAAAAAAGACTACCGTCTGTCAAAGTCTGGCTCCTGAGTCGAAACCAACTTTGGAGCAGACGCCTGGCCTCTGCATAGTCTTCTCCCTTTTTAGAAATTTTTTTCCGGGTAACCGAACCTTTTTCAGGAGCATATAGTACTCCCAACAATGCACCGGCAGCTGCGCCAGCCAATATCCCCAATAATACCTTTCCTGAGCTCATAATAGTAATTTTTAAAGGATGTATACTAGGTTGATTTCTAAAGGATTCTTCTTCCTTGAATAACCCTTATTATTACTGCAATAATTGCAATAACAAGAAGAATATGTATGATACCACCGGCATTGAAACCAATGAATCCGATTGCCCAGGCGATAAGCAGTATTACTGCTACAATATAAAGTAGATTTCCCATGTTAGCGATTTTTAAGTTTATATCGAATAAGTTTAAAATTAAAGTGATGAACAAATTTCATGTTAGCTCATGCCTTCTCAGTTTAATCAATCATCCAGATTAAAATTGCCTGTTGATAATTCAACTTGTGTGGCCGTATCTTGAACATCGGTATTGTCTTCGGCTGTAATAAATACTTTGGAAGATTTATATGAAGATTTTGGCTCCAAAGACGCTTTCAATTTTTTTGAGTGATAACCTGATGAATTATTTAATTGCCCTAAATTTATAGTTTTTCCCTGATCGGTCTCCATCCAAACTACATAGTTATGTTTGGATATCTGCAGTCTTTCAACCTCAGCCAAATCTGTTACTTCTTTTTTAATAACATAATTCTGGTTCTTGTTGTCTCTTTTTACCTTTACCTTTACCTTACCCTGTGCTGCCGGAACCACTGATGAATTCAAAAAAGATGATTTTACGGCATATGAATTGAATGAAAATGTCATAAGGGTTATCAAAACGCCTGATAAGACATTTTTTTTCAGACTGAATAAAGTTTTCATTTTACATTATTGATCGTGAAATCTTTAAATGCTTTACCCAGTTCATCCATGTCGTGACTAAATTCCGCTTTGAATATATTCCAGTCATCTTCACCTTCCGCTTTATATTCGTTAAGCTTCTTTCTCAAATCGCTGTTTTTTTGTTCTAATTCAGCCAATTTCTTTTCATAATTGGCTTTGTCTTCCTTTTTCTTGTTTGCTATTTTTACTTTTAAATCAGCAATGTTTTTTTCATTTGCGCTGATTACAGCTTCAGATTCATTTTTGAATTGTTGAATAGCATTTGCCAGAGCCTGGTCAGCTTCTAACACTTGGTTCTTTGCATCCTGCACTTTGTCTTCTGAAGACTGGCAGCTACTAAATATTGCCCCTGCTATAATTAGGGTTGCAGCTATTGTTAAGATGGTTTTTTTCATAATAATTGTATTATTTACTTGTGTGTTTTTGTTAAAATATTTAGTATGAAATAGATTATAGCGTTTCAAAAATCTTGTGCAATTCCTCTTTGGTTTTACCAAGTTTGATTTGAAGTTTTCCAAACATTTCATCTTTTTTGCCTTCCTCAAACATAAGATCATTGTCTGTTAAGAATGCATATTTCTGTTTGAGCCTGCCCTTCTGCTCATTCCAGTTTCCTTTTAATTCAGTCTTATTCATAAATTTTTGGATTTTAGTGGGAATTAATTATTACGGTACAAAAGTACGTCCACCCGATGCGGATACTATTACATAACTATATAATTAAGTTACATCATTCACACATTTACCGGGTAAATGCTTTTTTCTTTTTAGGCGATTTAAAGAAAGAAGATGTTAGTTCAGTAAACTGATTAAAATGGTTTGACAAATACATCATTTGAAGCCAAATGCATTTTAATTTTTTCGATGAGGAGGTTTTTCTTATCATCCATTAATTCCAATCCGATAGTTCTTAGGGCACTATCCAACAACTGCAATTTATCACCTAATGTGTTCTCTTTTATTAATACTTTACCCAATTCCACAGTTTTATATTGCAGGCCAATTTTTTCAAGTTGGTTCTTTACCATTATTTTACATCTTTCACTTTCCATATTTCTAATCTTCAGCATCATACTTTTTGTATTTTCCAAAATCATCTTTACTGAGACATCAAAACAAAAACCAAACTTTAAGTAACGCTATTATAGCGATGTAATAATATTTCGCAGCTCTTCCTTTGTTTTTCCAAGCTTGTACCCCAGTATTTCTATCATTTCTTTTTCCTTACCATCGCCAAAGCACACATCTTCCTTTGTAAGAATTGGGTAAATTTGTCTGAGTTTTTCTTTTTTCCCGTTCCAGTATCCTGTTATGTTTGAGTACATGGATCATAATTTTAAGGTGCGAGCAAATTATGTCACTATAAATATAATTGATATATATTCCAAAAAGGTTACATAATTCTTTGTAAAATTTACATCATTAACACCTTGTCAGTTCGCGCAGGTTCATTATTTGAACATATCTTTCCGTATCTTTTATTCTGTCTGGAGCTGATTCTGAAGCTCATGGTTTTGTGACGGTCTTATGGCACATATTGTCCAAATGCCCAATGAATTAACCTGAGGCAGAGCCATCGAGGTATCAAATTGAATTCTTTGTTTCTGACCCGGAGGGTCGGGGAATTAAAACACTACTTTCTCGTCCGCCGACCGCGTGTAGCCTTTAGCTTTAGTGGTGGCATAAGCGGAACGCGAAGGTGGATTAAGCTGTCTGCGGCGTTAAATCGGATGGTGTCTTCGCTTTGACCGGGTCGAAAATCCGGTACGCAAGCAGTTTCAGGCGGTCATTCAACAGAAACCACGCCAGTGCATATCCCCAAACAAACAGCGCCCAGCTCCAGCCGAGGGGAGTCATAAACAAGCCGTAAATTGCTATGAATGTAGCTATGATTTGGGTGCCTAATACTGCTACCCATAAAATCCTGGCAGGACGTATGGACCAGAACGGGCCGCGCGTGCGGGTCAGAAATATTGTCAGATGTCCTGCAACAGACAGTTTTAAATACATTAATGTTTGGATGTGATCACGGTCGAGATGAAATACGCGCTCACCTAAATAAAACAAGCCAAAGGCGGAGACGACACCGATGACACCCAATACTGTAGATATTCCCAGTACCATTCGCATGTTCCATGCCTCTGGCTGATCCTTATATTTAACCTTATCATAAGCAATGGATAGAATGGCACCATCGTTAAGCAATGCAAGCATCACAATCATGACTGCCGTTACCGGATAAAAATTAAAAACCAGTATTGACAGGGTCATAAATAGCAACACGCGTAATGTCTCGGCTATGCGGTAGATTGCATAGCTGTTCATCCGCTGGAAAATTTTCCGGCTTTCTTTGATCGCATCAATAATTACCGACAGGCCTGGCGCCATAAGTACAATGGATGCAGCTGCCCTTGCGGCATCGGTTGCATCCGAAACAGCTATGCCGCAATCAGCTTTTTTCAAAGCAGGTGCATCATTCACACCATCGCCGGTCATGCCAACAATGTGACCCAGTTTTTGCAGCACATCCACAATGTGGAACTTGTGTTCCGGGAACACCTGCGCGAAACCGTCGGCCTTTTCGATGGACTTGGCTACTTCGGTGGTCTCAATGCGTTTTGAATCTCCCAATCCGCTGGCATCGTAAATGGATGATCCCATCCCCAATTTCTTGGCGGTTTCCTGGGCAATGGCCAAGGCATCACCCGTAACCATCTTTATTTTAACACCCATTTTGCTTGCTATGGATATTGTTTCCGCGGCATCTTCCCTTGGGGGATCGAACAAGGGTAACACACCAACAAATTGCCATTGGCCTTCTCCATCGGCACGTGCAACGCCCAACGACCGAAATCCGCGTGCTGCAAATTCATTGACTGCCTTATCCACAATAGACTTTACTTGACCGGCATTAGCGGATAATTCAAGAATTACTTGCGGTGCGCCTTTCGTTACTTTGAACATCTTGCCATCTTTAGCTTTAACAGTGGCCTCTGTGCGTTTATGCACCGGATCGAACGGCTTGAAATGAATCACATCATAGTCTTTCAAGCCCTCATTATCTTTAAGACCGCCAAGCACTGCCAGATCAATGGAATCGTTATTGTCTGCCCGTGATGCTAAGGCGCCATTTAAGATTACCTGGTCTGCAGTATTATTGTTAACACCGAAAGGATCACCCAGCGTTAATTTGTTCTGGGTAAGGGTACCCGTTTTGTCTGCACACAGCAAGTCAACTCCCGCCAATTCTTCAATGGCCACCAACCGGCTCACTATGGCCTCTTTTTTAGCGAGTAAACGAGCACCAACAGCCATTGTCACCGACAACACTGTAGGCATCGCTACCGGAATGGCTGCTACGGTCAGCACCAGTGCGAACTGCAAAGTTGTAAGGATCGGATCACCACGTAAGATAGCCACAGAAATAATCACTACCACCAAAGCCACTGCAAGAAAGATAAGGTAATTGCCAATCTTCAGCACGGCACGTTGAAAGTGGCTGACAGTATGCGCTTCCTGCACCAGTTGCGCTGTCTTGCCAAAATAAGTGTTTGTACCTGTTGCATAAACCAGAGCTCCGATTTCACCACGACGAATAATTGAACCGGAAAAAACCGCCTCTCCGGATTTGCATGTAGCGGGCAATGACTCTCCCGTTAGGGCAGACTGATCCACTTCTACTGTGTCACCCTCCAGCAAACGAGCATCCGCTGGCACAATGTCACCCAGGCGTAATCGGATGACATCGCCAGGCACCAACTCACGCGCAGCCGGGTTGACCCATTTCCCGTCCCGTTTCACCCGGGCTTTAACTGCCAGCTTGGCCTTCAGGGCGTCGATGGCGTTCCCCGCCTCGTGTTCTTCCCAGAAGCCTATTACAGCGTTGGCAACAAGTAAAAGAAGAATAATGGCAAAATCCGGCCAATGCCGGGCTACTGCCGAAAGGATAACAGCCGCCTCGATCATCCAGGGAATGGGACCCCAAAAATAGGTAAGAAATTTTAGGAAAAGATTGGTTTTCTTTTCTTCAATCTCATTAAGGCCATATTGAATTAACCGTTTCTTTGCTTCGGCCTCAGTGAGACCCTCAGGGGATGAATCTAGTTGTTTCATTAGCTCTTCTAATGAAATGGATTTCATATCGACTTTTTCTTCCGAATTAGATCCTTGTCGTGAATTGGGGGATTTGGGTTGTTTATTATCAGATTTCATAGTAGGAATTCTATATAATTATTCGAATTTTTCAGCATTATAGAAAGCCCGAAGATTGATTGTTGTTAATGATTTTTCATTCTTCCATATATTGTGTCAAGTGAAGTCACTAATTTATCAATTGCCCCTGACACTGACTGCTCATGGGTATTTGCGTAATTTGTAACAGCAATTGGCTGTTTGCCTTCAATCCTGGCTTCGAGCATACAACGTCTATCGTTCACCCCTTCTTTTTTTCCATTCTCATCCGAAAGATGCACTTCCAGCCGTGTTATTTGATCACTAAATCTTTTTAATTCTTTTTCTATTAAGGCAATTAACGGGGAACTAAGTTTTTCGTTTCCTGTTATATTATGGTCTGTGTTAAATTGAATAGTCATTGTTATTTATTATTTAAATTCATTGAATGCTCTGTCAATTTGTTTAGAATATTAGAAGCTGCTATTGGGGTATTTACCGGTACAGCGTTGGATTCAAGCGCTTTTCTAAGGGTTTTTAGCAAATCATTGAAACCTTTCTTTTGCTGTTTCCTCAGAACATGATGGGCACCATGGCGTAAGGTGATGGAATCAGCTCCTCTCTCGATTAATGCATTTAATAGTTCCGGCCATGCCGCCTTCTTGTATTTTTCCAACGCCTCTGCTGCCAGCCATGCAACATCACTTTCAGTATCTTCAAGCGCTTTCACAAGAGAGGGAATAGCTTTTACGTCGACAATGGCACCGAGTGCTTTGGCCGCCTCCCAGCGAGCCTTGTATACCTTGGAATTAACCAATATCCCGGACAAATAGGGAACAGCTGGTTTTCCAATAGCCACAAGCGACTTTCGCGCTTTTTTCCGTACCTTACCGTCTTTGCTTTCCAACAAATTGAGAATGGTCTTAAGCTTTTCTCCGTTTTGTTTTTGCTTGCTCATTTTTCATTTTTATTGTTTTCGGTTTAGCCAGATAAACCATGGTATCCTTTACAATGTTTTACGCTTCGCCAAGAATAAGGTGCAGATGATTCGATCCCAGGAAACTTTCCGAATAAATTTTATAAATATTTTCTGTTTCTGACTTACTTGCTGTAAATCATATTCTCTTGGCTACTATTTTCAAGCCGACAATTGAGGCTCCATTACCATATGCATAATTGATGATCAATCACTTGTATTTTTCGTAACAAATATATAAAATCTGCTTAATCATGTCTTTTAGTCGGTATGATTAAAATTGGTATGGAAGTGTGTCGCAATAATTTTTCCGTAACACTTCCCATTAGTATTTTATCCAGCCATCTTCGACTGTGAGAACCCATAATAATAATATCAACATGCAAGTCTTTCGCAGCCTTTAATATAGATTCAGCAAAATCACCTTCTTTTACCAGGGTTTGAATTGTTTTGTCACCAAGGTGTTGTTTTGATTTTTCAAGATAATGCTGAGATGCCTTTTTCAGTCCTTCAACACTATCCAGTTGCAGTTGACCCGCTTCCAGGTAACCTGAAAAACCCATAATCGGATCATATTCCCTTGAAGAATAGTACACCGGATCTGATATAACATGCAGCAATATAGCTTCAGCTCCCATTGTTTTAGCTAAGGAATACCCTGTTTCTGCTATTTTTTGTGCGGTTGGGTCATAATCCAGCGCAATCAACACTTTTTTCATTTTATTTGTTTTCATGTTTGTTGGATGTTTTATTTATAAATTAAGAAACGTACTTTATAACTTAAAAAGCAAAGAAAATTATTTGAGATAATGCAATAACAAGAACAAGGAATGGTATGGAAAGTTCTTCATTGTGCTTTAAAAGGATTCATATTTTCTTAGTTCAAACTTATTATAAATGTAGAATTAAATAAATACTGTTGATCCTTCCATAACCGGTTTTATTAGAAAAGATAAATTAAGATGATTAATTCATTAATGGTCATTATTCCAAATTATATTGGGTCTATTTATTATTCATGTCAGTATCATTGGCAAAGTGCTTCATATCTTAATGATAAAGTCAGTTTAAATGATCACTAACCACAAAATATTCAATGCCAGTTTTAATCCGGTACTTAATCAGTTCTTTATTAATACAATACGGATGCGTCTTATTCATTAGATAATTGATTGTTAAATACTATCAGATTAAGAAAAATGAGTATTGCTGCTGCGAGCAATGCATGTATCATTCCGGATGCGTTAAAGCCCAAAAAGGCGATAAGCCAAATTACGGTCAGTAATCCGGCAATAGCATATAATAAATTTTTTATGATGTTCATTTTTCTCTGAATCCCATAGGTGTGCTTAATAAATGTTAATAAATGTACTTCCAGTGTTTGCAGAATCCATTACATAATTCAGAATAAGAGTTACATCATTCACACATTGTCAATAAAATACAGTATGCGGTGATTGTTAAAGCCTGGTAAAGAATCAGTTCAGTTTGTTAAACTGTTCATAGAGGAATTAGAATGTTTGTTGCTATTTTGAGTTTTTCAATTCATTCAGGAGTTCTCTTAAATTAACAGTAGCATAGGTAGAAGCATAATCGGACATGCTATAGGGTATGATCAAATCCTTATTATGAATAATGGACCCGCACGAATATAATGCATTGGGCACATAACCTTCCCTTTCTTTAGTATTTGGCATTAGCAGGGGTGATTTTAATCTTCCTAATTCTTTTTCAGGATTTTGAAGATCAAATAGAGATACGCCTAAAACATATTCCCGCATAGGGCCTACTCCATGAGTTATCACCAACCACCCCTCCTCGGTTTCTATAGGGGAACCGCAATTGCCTATTTGAACGAATTCCCATGGGAATTTGGGTTGCTGTAATAATTTAGCTTCGCGCCATACAGAAATATTATCAGAAAAGGCAAGGTAATTGTTAAAGCCGTCTAACCGGCAAAGCATCGCATATTTTCCATTCACTTTTCGGGGAAACATGGCCATACCTTTATTCTGAACAATCTCACCATGCAAAGGCATTACCCTGAAGTGATAAAAATCGCTGGTGTCAAGCAGTTTGGGCAATATTGTAATTCCATCATAAGCCGTGTAAGTGGCATAATATATCGTTTTATTATCATCTTTAAATTTTACGAAACGGGCATCTTCAATACCATTTTTTTCGTTTACCGATACAGGGAAAACAACCCTTTCAGAAATGTTAGTATCTAAAGAAAATTCAAGTTCGTAATGTGACGAAGCCAGCCACATGATCTGATTAAAAAGTATCCCTTTATCGGAAGCGAGGTGAAGTGTCTTTCTTTCTTCTTCAATGCATTTCCGTAGTTCGCCATACGTAAATCTATCATTTAGACTATCCAGTATTATATCGGATGGAACTATAGAAGGAAAATCCTGCATTTCATCCAGCTTGCTCTTGAACGTTTCTTTATTGTAAACATGTCTCTGAATATGTTCAGCTTCTTCCTGCATCTTACCCACAGGTTCCATTGCAAGGTTATTATTTTTATCAATTACTCCCGTACGGAAAACTATCGACGAAATGTGCCCTTCTCCTGTAGCCCTGAAACTTAATATTACTCTTTTTTCATCCGGGTTTATCTCAGACTGATCAGGATGTTCAACAATGGAAGGATTAAAAAAAGCAGCTGATTCAATCGAATATTCCTGTGTAAAATAGGAACCAATAAGGATTTTACGGGAAATATCAAGTGATTGAGGATCAATGTTTAACTGTGCAAACAAATGTGCGATTTTATTAAAATGCTTTTCAAATATTTTTGAAATATTTCTATGCCGTATGGAATAATCCCTTAGGACCTGGTTTAATACTAATGATGCCTCATCTTCAGACATATTCAATACAAAACGTATTGTACTGATTATCCTTTCATCATCAATATAAAGAAAACGTGCAATTACCCTGCTGGCATCCGGGAGAAATTTTGTGTTTTTTCTGTTTACAGTAATTTGCATTTATTCTTGTTTTTTAGTTGCTATAAAGGTAATCGCTAAAGTTTAATAAGTTGAGTTGTTTTGTTTTATTTAATTTGAAGATGATTTTTTTATAGAAGATAAGTCGGCAGGCACGACGTGCATTGTTATTTATTCATTGTCTGCCGGATTTCTTCAAGTCGTAACTGTGCACCAGGATCAAGTGCAAAATGCTGTTTCAGTCTCTCGCAAGCATAATCACTACAGTATGCACAGCTTTCAATACCTTTCTGACTGGCACAGTTCCTGATCTCACAATTCCAACATCCTGAAAACAACCTACCGGTGCCAGCGGTACATCCATCACAATCGTTTACATCCCCGGGTTGCAGATGCATCCCGTAAAGTTTAAAACATTGCTCGGCTATTGATTTTCTCATTGTTTTTTGCCGGGATTTGTTCTGTTCTAAAGTTGCCAGATGGATCGGACAATTATCACACCTTAAGCCGCAATATGCAATCATAGTTCCCATTTACAGCAGAATTGCTTTTTTATTGTTTTATACATTTTTATCACTCGAAATTTGTACAAAATACGTCTTTTAATTGCCTGATTATTTTTTTGCATACACCATAAATGGTCCGGTTGCATGATACTATGCATTGTAATGATTTTTAATCAACAAGATACAAAAAACCGGCTTACCTGCCGACAAGGCAGATCCATTTCATTAGAGCTGGAATAATGCTATTCATGTGTTGTACAACAAGGGAGTATGTCATATTCAATGGATTCGATTTTGGATGATTGATATTTTTCAATGTGTTGATACTTTGTGTTTACAGAATGCGATGATTGATGTATTTTCAAAGTTTTTACTATTAAAACATTTTATATTATGCGAAAAACGATTTTTTTACTGGCATTTGTGCTGGTTTTTGCCTGCAATAAGGATGATAACACCGGTGATACTTCCAACAGTTTCACTTATCAGGGTACCAGTTATGAATTGAATAACGGACTGATCTGGATCACAAATTTGTGGTTTAAGATTGAATTGTATTCACCTGGAATAGAAATGACGGCTGGTATAACAGGTGTTGAACCTGAGTACAGCGGGGCAGGTGATTGTCTTTTTTTCGGATATATGATACCTTCCACGTCCGGTGAAATATCCGAGGGAGAATATACTTACTCTGTAAGTAATGTTGGGCCATTTACTTTTTCAGAAGGATTTATTGCAATAGGACTTGATCTTATTGATTACAGTTATACTGTTGCCAGAGATATTAACGGAGGAACCGTGAATGTTCAGAAGGATGAAGAGAACTGGGTTATAGATTTTGATCTCTTGTTAGATGACGGAGAGACTCTCACAGGCAATTTTACAGGAGATATTCATATATGGGACGATACCATTGAAGATTGGATATAGGGGACCTGAGTACAATAAAACATTGATTTTTCGATAGCAAACAAAGAAATTCTTTAAATTGACGGCATCCTCGGAAGGGAGGTGTTAATACTCCCTCCTGTAACTATTGTTTTTTTTCTTAAATTGCTGTCATGAAACGACTTATAATTCTTGCGCTGGGCATATGCGTTGGTGTATCTCTGACCGGTCAGCAAACACTTGATATCTTAACTATTTCAGGTCGCTACGGATCTCCTCAATCTTATGACTCTGTTTTGACTAATAATGCCACTGAAGTGGCTGCAATGGTCAACCTGGTAGTACCTGTAAAGTTTAATGAAAAGACGATCTGGTATAACAGTTTAAATTATTTTTATTTTAATGTTACCAATGGAGAGACTCTGCCTCCGGAAATTGCGAATCCGATACGTATCCACGGTTTTCTTTTGCGGACAGGGCTTTATCAGAAATTTTCCAAAGGTCGGGGCCTTCAGCTTTTCTTTGCCCCCAGATTAATGTCAGACCTCAATAACATCGATGGAAAGCATTTTCAATACGGAGGTATGGCCATGTTTGAAAAAAAATTCCGCGACAATCTGACCATGAGCTTTGGAGCCATGTATAACCAGGAACTTTTTGGTCCTTACCTGGTGCCTTTGATCAACCTGAACTGGCAATTGTCAGGTCGGTGGTCAATCACCGGGTTATTGCCTGTTTATGCAAAAATCAATTACAAGGTAAATGATTGGTTTACAGCGGGAATTAGTCATTTTGGCCTGGTCACTACCTATTACCTTGGAGATTCTGATTGCAAAGGAGATTATATCGAACGCAAAAGCATTGATCTCTCATTTTTCGGAAGGTTTCGCATAACCGGAAATATATATGTTGAAGGCAGGGCAGGTCATTCACTGGGGAGAAGCTATGCACAATATGAGGCCGATCAGAAAGTGGATTTCAGTCTGCCACTTGTTGGATTTGGAGATAACCGGGAGCAGAAGAACATTGTTTTCAAAGATGGGGTGATCATAGATCTTCGTATGGTGTATAATATTCCAATACCTCAAGATGAATAATACTTCAATACAATTGGATCGAATATGAATACCTTTTGTTTCTGCTCATTAACTTAAAATTACTTATTAAAATGCCATCGAAAGTTGAACTGATAGAGAGCCTGATCAAATCACCCAGAGAATTTTCAGACGATGAATTTGATGCACTATTCAGGCAAAAGGACATTTCGTTTAGTGATCTGCGTCCGATGCTGCTGAGAATATTCGATATGAATGAGGGAACAATTAAAAATGCTTCCGAAGCGGATATAGGTATGCTGGGAAGATTCAATAAAAGAAGCAGAAAACACCGGGAGAAATTGTTCTGGAAAAAGATCAGGAAAGGCGATTATTCGAAGATTATTCTGGCTGAAGGAGATTCCTGGTTTGAATACCCCTTATTTATAAGCGATATTATTGATCAGCTGAACAAAAGCAGGAGAAATTATGCAATTAACAGTCTGGCATACGGAGGCGATTGGATAGCCAATATTTTATACGAACAGGAATATATCGAGAAATTGTCTCTTTTGAGCCCCGATGTATTTTTAATCAGCGGAGGCGGAAATGACATTGTTGGAGGTTACAGGCTTGCTCAACTAGTAGACAGGAGAAGTGAAGTACCTGCAATTATTGAAGCTGATCTGACGACAAGTGAAGGGAAGGTGCGGTTTGCAGATATTTGTCTGAACAAAGAGTTTTTTGGGTTAATGAAACTGTTTAAACTTCAGTATAAACTCTTATTCAAAAGCATTGAAGAGGAAACGAAAAAGTTTAAAAATCTGAAGGTGATAACACAGGGATACGATTATGCCATTCCCGGTTCAAAAATTGGTTTTGGATTTATCAGGCCTATTGTCAACAAACTCACAAATAACGGCATTTGGTTAGAAACTCCTCTTTTGTTAAGAGGCTACAGAAACGAAAAGGAGCAAAAGGCGGTTGTTTTTGGAATGATTTATCACTTTAATGAAATGCTTATTGATGTAGGCCGGGAATATGAGAATGTGTATCATATTGACAGCAGGGGGGCAGTGGATGAAAAAAAAGGATGGTATGATGAGCTTCATCCCAAATCGAAGCAGTTCAAGAGAATTGCCTCTGTTTTTGAAGAATGCATCGAAAGTACGGACAAGAATAAAAAAATTTATAAGGTGTCGGATGAGTGAAAAATTCTTTTTACAAACTTAAACTCTGTCTATTATGTTAACCACACTTGATTATTTGTTTATTGCTGTATATTTTGTAGTTGTGCTAGTTGTTGGATTCTGGACAGGCCGGAAACAAGGAAAAGAAGATTATCTGATTGCTAACAGAAAATTGAATTCATTTCAGGCAACATCCACCATTTTTTCAAGCAGAATAGGGGCCGCTATTCTTTTGACCTATACTGCACTGGTTTTTATGTATGGGCTGGGAGCACTGTGGTATTTTATCGGATCTGTTTTCGGCTTGTTTGTTTTTTATTTTTTCGGAAAGAAAATTAAGAAGCTGGCAGATGAAAGAAAGTTTTATACTCTCCCTGATTTCTTTTTTTACACGAAAGGTAAGTTTGCAGGGTATCTTGCTACCATTATTGTTATTGTCATTATGTTTGGATGGGTGGTGTTAAATTTCATTGCAGGCGCAAAGGTTATTGATGAATACACTCCCATAAGCTATGACTATTCTGTTATAATTATCGGTGTGATCATTTTACTTTATCTTGTTGCAGGCGGATTTAGTGCAGTGGTAAAGACAGATATTATTCAAACTATAGGAATTTTTCTCTTGTTTATATTAATGGTTTACTTGCTGATGAGTACTCATGTCCGGCCGAAGATCCAATTCGTTGATTTGTTTAAAATTCCTCTTAAGCAGCTGGTGAGCTTTTTCCTTGCAGGATTTTTTATTCCGATGGCCTCGCCTGAATTATGGCAGAGAGTATATGCTATAAAGAATCAACAACATTTAAAACGTAGCTTAATTCTGTCTTCAATATTTTATGTCATTATCGGTGTAATACTTTTAATGATCGGGATGGTTATTCGAATCGCTATCCCTGACCTCCAGGCTGAATCTGCTCTTATTGTAGGTTTTAGCAAGTTGCTTCCCGCTGGTCTGGCAGGCTTGTCCGTCGTAATTATTTATTCGGCAATATCTTCCTCTGCTGACACGTATCTTTTTACTTCTGCAGCCTCTGTGACGCAGGATTTTCTGGAAAAATCGAAACTCATAAAACCGGAGAAGTTGTTTATCACCATGCGCATTACCATGGCTGTGATGATGACACTTGGAATTATCCTGGCACTGATCCTACGTAATTTTGTTGATGCTACCTTTTTCTTCGTTTCAATGACCATGTCTCTTGGCTTCCTTGTTCTGGTAATGTGGATATATCCTAAGATTAACAGGTACAGTGTTAATTTTTCCATATTCTTTTGTTTGATCGGAGTGATCGTTCCGGCAATTCTCAGGGGAATTGATGAAGTTCTTGTTTCCTATGCCTGGGGATTGTGCATTCTGGGATTGATTTTCGGTTTTATTATGAATAAGATCAAGCCTTTGCCAGCAGAAGTAAAAAAATAGGATTACTGGTTTGATGGATAAGAAAACAGAGGATTTTTCAACGCCAATAGAGGAAAGATCAGCTCTGAAACAACTCAGCATAAGTGCTGATATTGCACAAAATATAAGAAATTTTCAGCGTTTTATTATTGTCTGAATAATAGTTTACTTGATACCTGATTCAGATATAGTTTTGGAACGAACATACACCGAATATTTCCAATTGTTGATGATCGGAATTAAGATTCTGTTGAATTCTATTTTCTTCGTGCTTCTAACTCATTCTGTATCTTGAATTCCATTGTTTTATCGATCTTATAAAAGAACAGACATAGAACAGCAACCACAAACATAATTGCCGGGAATAAACTGGCTGTCAGGCGTATTCCCAATACAGCCGTCTCAGTCACATTTGCAGGGTCATATCCGAAAAGTGTGAGAACAAATCCCTGTAACTTTCCTCCAAGTCCCAAACCGAATTTTAAGGCAAACACTACTGCTGCGAATATTACACCGGTAGCTCTGCGATTAAACTTCCAGTGAGAAAAGTCAGCCACATCACCAATCATAGCCCATAGCAATGGAATGGTAATTCCAAAGAATAAAGTTTGTCCGATATTTATAAGGTATGTGGCCCATGGATTGTATGGAGAAACCAGACCGAAAATACCGCAGAAAAAGGTTGCCATAATCAGGCCAACCAGAAAAACATTGCGTTTACCAAATCGTTCCGAAAGTGGTTTGGAAAGTATAATTCCCAGTATAGTAATAGCCATTCCACTCATATTAAATAATCCAAATGACCTTGACAGAACAGTATAGTTATCAACATTATAGCCAAAATTACCCAGGAAGCTTTGTAAAGTGGCGCTATCCAGATAATAAGAAAAATAGAAATACAGCACTCCACCTCGCATGGAAAGATTGGTGAAAATAAACAGGGTAGTAAGGAATATTGCGATCCAGGGTCCGTTTTTGAACAGATCGGCAAAGGCTTCTTTTGTTGTTGATTCTTCTTCCTTCTGAGGAACAATACGTTCACGTGTGGTTAAAAAAGCGATGAGGTGAAAAACAATAGCAATTGCAGCAAAAATACCAACTGTCATTCGCCAGCCATGTACAACATTTACATTATCAGGTCCTGAAAAATAATCTACTATCTGCATAAAAAAGCCCTGGATTATAAAAGCTGCCCCCATACCAGCTACCTGACGGTAAGAAGCAATGCTTGTTCGTTCAACCACATCTCCTGTCATTACTCCGCCAAGGGCTGAATAAGGCAGGTTATTGACTGAGTATATAGTCCACAGAAGCAAGAAGGTTATGTAACCATAGGCCAACTTCATGCCTTCTGCAACATCCGGAGCCATAAAAGCGAGGTAGTAGATAACACCGAATGGTAAAGCAGACCATAAGAGCCAGGGACGGAATTTTCCCCACCGGCTTTTGGTCTTGTCGGCAAGAATTCCCATGACCGGATCAAAAATTGCATCCCAACCCATTGCTATAAGAATAAGTGTTCCGGCTTTTCCGGGTGAGACACCCATAACATTGGTAAAATATACCATCTGAAAAAAGATGGTGGTCTGGAAAACAAAATTTGCTGCGCTATCGCCCAAACTATAACCTATTTTTTCCCCGATGGAAAGTTTTTGTACTCCGGTTCGCATAATTGTATGAATTTGTTTTTTAATAAATGATCATATAATCAAAGCGTGAAAATAAGAAAAAAGTAATAGAAAACAGCCTGTTGTTTGAAGCTGTTCAAAACTTATAGTCAATTTGAATATTTCAAACAAAACCTTTCGGAGGTAAAAAAGCAATGTTTACAGGCAAAGAGACTGTTGATACTGAGAATTAAAATTAACTTTGAAAATTAAAAAAAAAGTTAGATTATGAAACTTCCATGTTTTGCAAAAACAAACAAGAATTATAATAATTCAATGAAACATGGAAGTTCCATCAGACAATTAAAATAAATTATTAACTGATGAAATGTATAAAATTCATTTTTCCGGCAATTTTTAGTGTAATTGTTATTTCCTGTAAATCTGAAAAGCAAGAGCTGACTCATCCACTGATTTGGTTTGATGCACCTGCAAAGGAATGGACAGAAGCCTTACCAGTTGGTAATGGCAGACTGGGAGCCATGGTATTTGGGAATACATCTGTTGAGCGCATACAGGTAAATGAAGAATCACTATGGGGAGGATCAAAAATCAATAACAACAATCCGAAAGCCCTTGCGTTTCTCCCTGAAATCAGGGAGAAGATACTCAGCGGAGAAATACAGGAAGCAAAAATCCTGGCTGATCAGTATTTGAATGGCACACCATATAAACTTCATTCTTATCAGGTATTAGCCGATATCTTTTTTCATTATTCAGACACAACGAGTGAAATTAGTCAGTATCGTCGTGAATTGAATTTGGGAACAGGAATTGTAAATGTTTCCTTTAAAAGAGGTGATAATGCTATAAAATATGAAATATTTTCTTCTGCACCTGATGATGTGATGGTGATCTATATGGAATCGGAAAAACCGGGAGGTCTTGATATGGATATACAAATGGCTCGTGGGAAAGATGCGGAAATTAGAGTTGCAGATAACAGTCTTGAATTGACAGGTCAGATTGCAGATGAAGAAAATCCTGACCTTGGACCAGGAGGTGAGCATATGAAATTTTATGCGAGACTGGTGCCTTTAAAGTACAATGGGAATATTTCTGCTGAAGGGGATAAACTGCTATTAAAAGATGGAACAAGGGCCATTCTTCTCTTTAATGGAGCAACAGATTATAGTATTCATGATCTGAACTATAACCGGACCATTGATCCCAAGAAAAAATGCAATGATGCAATTGCCAATGCAAGAATGAAATCGTATGATTATTTACGCAAAAACCATATTGCCGATCATGCAGAATTATTTCAGCGTGTTGATTTTAAACTTACAGACTATGATACATTAAATACAATGCCCACGGACAAACGATTGGAAAGATTTCGCAAAGGCCAGAACGATCCCGGTTTGATTACTACATACTTTCAGTTTGGTCGATATTTACTAATGGGTTCTTCCCGCAGGCCCGCTCAACTTCCGGCGAATCTGCAGGGAATCTGGAATAAAGATCTGTGGGCTCCCTGGGGATCGGATTACCATGTAAATATTAATATACAAATGAACTATTGGCCGGCAGAAGTTTGTAATCTTTCGGAAACGGTAGAGCCATTGATTGATTTTGTAGAGGCTATTACCATACCGGGCGCAGTGACGGCCAGGGAAATGTATGGTGCCGATGGATGGACCATGCATCATACAACCGATGTATATGGTAAGACAGGTGTTATTGACGGTGTGTACTGGGGAATGTTTCCTTTAGGTGGTGCCTGGATGACATTTCCGGTCTGGAGACATTTTGAATTCACAAATGACACCAATTACCTGCGTGAGAGAGCGTATCCGATTATCAAGGGGTCCGCTGAGTTTATTCAGACATTTCTTGTACATGATCATGATGGTTATCTTGTAACGGTTCCGTCATATTCTCCTGAGAACAGTTATATCGATCCGGTTACCGGAAAAGAGTTCAAACTTACCTATGCTCCGACAATGGATATTCAGATCATAAGAGAGGTTCTTACAAATTGCCGGAAAGCTTCAGAGATTTTGGGTGTTGATCAGGAGTTTTCCAAAGATTTGCAAAGCCTGATGGATAGTTTACCTCCGGTAAGAATAGGATCGGATGGTACAATTATGGAATGGATCAAAGAATATAAGGAATATGAACCGGGACACAGGCATATTTCTCATCTGCTGGGCTTACATCCCGGGACACAAATTACGGAAGAAACTCCTGATTTTATGAAAGCCGCCAGGAAAACATTATCAAGAAGGCTGAAATACGGAGGCGGTCATACAGGTTGGAGCCGGGCATGGATAATAAATTTCTATGCAAGATTACAGGATGGAAATGAAGCTTATAGGCATCTCAGATTCTTATTGGAAAAATCTACTTTGCCCAACCTGTTTGATACACATCCTCCTTTTCAAATTGACGGAAATTTCGGAGGTACTGCAGGGATTGCAGAAATGCTGTTACAAAGTCAGAATGGTATCATCCATGTTTTGCCGGCTTTGCCTGATGTATGGCTAAAAGGTTCAATGAAAGGATTAAAAGCAAGAGGAAATTTTGAGGTTGATATGGAATGGGAAGGAGGAGAGTTGAAACAGCTGGAAATACTTTCAATGGATGGAGCTCCTGCAGTAATCATATATGAATGGAAACGTGTTGAAACAGCAACGAAAAAGGGAGAGAGACTGATTTTTGACCACGACCTGAAAAGAATAAATTAAAACCTGTGTTTGGAGTTATAGCGAATCGATCATGTTTTGTAACTCCTGAACTTTTCTTTGTGCTTCCTGTTTATTGTCAAACCTGGCAAGAGGTATTTTCTTTCTGTAATAATCTGATCTCATGAATAACCTGTGATCCTGAATTGCAATTTCAGATTTGCGGTTGCTTCGACTATAGGATGTATATTTCCCTTTATAATCCTCAATCATTATTTTATCTGATTTTTCAAAGGGAAGCCATATTCCTGTCCGGATAATCCCCAGTAACATTACATATTTCTGATAGCGTCTTCTGGTAAGATTAATTCTTGTTCCGCTGTATGAAAATGCCATAACAGAGCCAATCAACAGAACAGGAATGGCAGTGAGAGTAAAATAAATGGTTATCAGGCCAAACAAAAGAAGGATGTAACCGGCTGCAACACCGGAAGGGTCAACAAGTTTATTCAGTTTATAATTTTCGATCATAACAGCAATTTACTACAAATTTTGGTTATAATAACACCTCACCTTTTCTCATACGAAGCTTCAGCGAAGTTTGATCAACCCTCTCCAGATGGAGAGGGGGCAGTACCCGTTACAAAAAGCATTTCAGTAGATTTCCCCTTCTCCACCTGGAGAAGGGGTCAGGGGATGAGGTAAATGATTTAAAAAACTCTATATTGCCGAAACCTTGTTTTCTTCCAGTTCCATAATTTCCACTTTTGGTACCCGTTTATGCCATGCTACAATAAAAAATCCCAGGCCATATAAAGCTACATTAAAAACGCTTACTGAGAAAATCCCGATGGAGAACAGCCCGATTGAGAAAATTCCTGCTGAAAACATACCTGCTGAGAATACCCCCATTGAAAATCTTCCAGCTGCAAAATAGTCGAATGCGTAATCACCACTTGAGAACATGTTCCCTTTATTAAAATGAATTGTTAGTCCGACGATAAGTAAAATAACCAGGGTTAGTAAAATAATCCATTGTTTTTTCATGATTGATACTTTTTAATTTAACAATTTGATTTTTTGATAATTGATTCTTCAGCAAGAATAATAGCCAAAAACGAACAATAAAAATTTCAGGGATAGAATGCAAAGTTATGTGACAGATGACAAAGAAAAGGCAGAAGAAGGGGAATTTTTCAGAGTTTTTTCATCAATCGCCTGAAGGTATGAAGGTAATTTCTGGATACGGGGATTACCGAATCGCAAGATAAGAGCCTTAGCCTGAAGCCTTGGGCATTGCCTTTTACGTCTGTAATGTTCTTGCAGTTAACAATGAATGCCCTGTGGCACTGAAACAAATATGGAAGATGAATAATCTGTTCCTTTATTCTCTTAAGTGTACTTCTCAGTAAGGTTTTTTTAATTTTTCCCGAATCCAACCATGCTATTGAAACATAATTGCCTTCCGATTCGATATACAAAAGGTTCTGCATCCCGATCTGCAATTTATCTTTCCGGTTGTCCGCCAACAAAATAAAATTGTCAGTCAACTCTCTTTCACCCGCTGAATGATTTTTTAGTTCACCTGAGATCTGATTTGCTGATTGAATATTACGTCTCAGGAGATAATTCTGAGTGTAGAGAGTAAGTATCAGTATTGGTATTGCCCCAATAGTCAGTGTGTAAAGTTGAAAAAAGAAGAAGGCATGAAAATTCATTCTGATACTCATAAACACTGCCTGAGAAAAGAAAAAATTACCTGAGCCAATAGTAAACAAAATCCAGATAAGCCAGAGTATTTGTTTTCCTGCAGTCCAGTTTTCTTCTTTGAACAACATGCTGAAGACAGTTTCCAGTACAATCAGGTTAAATACCAGTATACAGAAGGTAACAAAGCCGTACCCTGTAAGTATAACATACTTAATCTGACTTCTGAAAGCCTGCAACCCAAAAGGTTGAAACAGCAACATAAAGAGGGTAATAAACAGACTTATTGAAATAATGATTTTCCATTTGTTTTCAATTATTGGATAGGGTTGACGCAGCAATTTAATAAGATACATGTGGCAAAAAAAATGATAACGAAAATAACTATATAGGCTTAAAAAAGAAAGCCCCATCTGAAAAATCAGACGGGGCAACCCTACGATTTGATCTTACTCTGAACCTATATCTATCTCCAATGTCCGTGATGTTTATCATGCGGACCTCTTCTTTCACACATAAAGGAATCAAATTGTTCCTGTTGTTCTTTCGTCAGCACTGATTTAACATCTTTATCCAGCTTATCTCTGAGTTGAAAGCGGGCTTCGCGTTCTCCCACACAATCATTTTTATACTTGCTGCGCAATTGTCTCATTTCACTGATATGTGCATAGTGTATTTCTTCGATTTGCTGCTTTTGCTGTTCAGTAAGAGATAATTCTTTTGAAAGATCGTCAACCATCAGCTGTATTTTACATGAATCAGTCATCCATGGGCAAGAACCATCATGAAATCCTTTTCCATAACCCGGCTGAGCAGATACAGTATAAGATGCTATCCACATAAAGGATGTCATAACTACCGAAAGTATTACTATTTTTTTCATTCTCCGAATAGTTTTTATTTAATAAAATTCCATTATCGAAGGTGAATATAGAACAGTATTTGCTTGCTTAAAAATGCAATCGACAAACAACGAGTTTTTATCAATATTCGGTACGATTTTGTGAACATATACCTTAATAAGGTCCCTCTATATTGTCAATATATATGTTTATCGATGAATTCCTGGAATTTGTCCTTGTATGGATCGCTAATGGGAATATATACATCTTTATCGAAAATAATCCTGCTGCGTTCTATGGTGGTGATTTGTTGCAGGTTTACGATAAAAGACCTGTGCACACGCATAAATTTGTCAGAAGGAAGTTTTTCTTCAAGTGATTTCATACTCATCAGGGTCATAACCGGTTTAGTGCTTAACGTATGAATTCGAACATACTCACGCATACCTTCAATGTATTTAATATCCTTAAGTTCGATACGGATGATCTTGTATTCAGATTTTACAAATAGATATTCGTCTTCCGTGTCATTCTTACTCGCTTTATCGAACATTTCAAAATACCCTTTTGCTTTATTGGCAGACTTTAAAAAATCTTTATATCCAATTGGTTTTAAAAGATAATCGAGAGCGTCCACTTTGAACCCCTCAAGTGCAAATTCACTGTATGCGGTAGTAAAAATTACTTCAGGCTTTTTTGTCAATGAACGAACAAAATCAAGACCGTTCAATCCTGGCATATTGATATCAACAAAAAGCAAGTGCACTTTTTCTTTTTCAAGTACATCCATGGCTTCAAATGCATTTTTGCAGTCAGCGACCAATTCAAGGAAAGGAGTTTGCTTAATAAAATCTGTAATCTGCCTTAAAGCAAGAGGTTCATCATCTATGGCAATACATTTAATCTTCATAGGGAACGATTAAGTTTATTTCAAATTCATTATCACTGTCGGTTATTCTTAATTCATAATCCGTTCCGAATAATAAATTCAGTCTTTTCCTGGCATTTTCTATTCCAAAGCCTGAATAATCTCCATTGTCAGTTTGATTATTGTATTTACTGTTTTTCACATTGAAATGAATGGCATCATTCACAATTTCCAGAATTACGTGGACAAAAGCATTTTTACTGTTTTCAATACCAAATTTAAAAGCATTTTCCAGGAATGAAATAAAAAGATAGGGATGGATTTCAATTTCAGGTACTTTGGAAGGAAAGTTTACTTTAAGATCAACTGATTCAGAGATCCTAAGTTTCATAAGATCGATATAACTATTCAGAAAATCTATTTCTTTTTGAAGGGTCGTCTTTCCACTTTCCAGATCGTACAACAAATAGCGCATCATTTTTGAAAGTCGCAAAATTGCTTCCTGCGCATCCTTTTTATTGTATTCGATAAGTGCGTGGATGTTGTTCAGCGTATTCATAAAAAAGTGTGGATTTACCTGATGTTGTAATGATCTGAGTTGTGAACGAAGCGTTTCTCTTTCAATTTCTTTTCTATTCTGTTCCTCTTTTAACCACCGGGTAGTATATTTCAAAGTTGCATTAAATCCAACAATGAGGATTGAAATAATTACATTGTATGTATAAACAAGATAATATGGTGTATGCCATCTTTTGTAATGACTGCTCATACCATGATGCATGCCGGGACTTCCCGATTTTCTATGGCCTTCATGTAACTTTTCTAAATTATTGCCGGAGGCATTGATACCATCAAAGATTTTATCGAGCAAATCATGAAAGAAATTGGTATAAATAAAAATGTAATTGACAACAAGTATCAATATTATTGTACTAATAAAATATCCGGCATATTTGTTTTTTAGAAGAAACTTAGGCAGTAATATCTGATTGTGAATCAAAAAAATGATCAGGAAGGGGAAAATTCTTATCCAGCCACCAATAATTCGCCGGCGTTGCATAGCATCGCCAAAGTCCCAGAAAATAAGAGGGAGAAACAGAATCACTGTCCAGATCAGCCAGTAGACCATTATTTCTGTGGTTTTCCAGTTTTTGATCTGCAGTTTTGTTTCTTTCAGGTTCATGTCTGTTAATTTCATATCAAAACTAGAGAAAATGAAACAAACTATAAGACAGAATCAACTACTTGCGGAATTTTCTCAATAAAAAGCTTAAAAGGGTATTACAACAGCATTATGCCGGTACCAAATCTTCCGCATTGAATGCCATCACGGCGGGCAGAGAAAAACAATTCGGGTATGTCGTATGTGCATAGATTTGAGATCTCTATATTTTTCGGTTGAACTCCATAGCGCAACAACAATTGCCTGTTCGCTTCCCAAAGATCAATGTGAAATTTTCCGCTTTCTTTGTTTTTTCTGATAACAGATGGTACATCGTGAAAAAAAACCCGGAAATTATCAGCAACTTCATCACCAACTTCATAATTTCTCTGTGAAATTGAAGGCCCCATAACAGCCATAATATTTTTCGGCCGACTATAATATACTTTTACCATTTGCTCGACTGTCCGTGGTATAATGCGCCCTGCTGTTCCTCTCCATCCTGCATGTATAGCGGCAATTGCATGTTTTTTGACATCATATAACAGAATTGGTACACAATCGGCCGTTAGTACACAAAGACAAATGCCTGTTGTTTGTGTAATTAAAGCATCTGTTTCGGCTAAATCTGATATGAGTGTTGCAGAATGAACTTCTTTCACATGATTTGTATGATATTGATCGGGAAATACTATTTGTTCTTCTTTTATTTTTAGAGCAGAAGCAAGAAGTGATCTGTTACCGGCAGCCACGCTGTTAATATCTCCAACTTTCAAACTTAAATTCAGTGAAGAGTATGAACCCTGGCTATTGCCGCCATATCTGGTTGTGATGAAATGCACGATATTTTTTTGTTTATTCAGAATATCGAATTTCAACAGATGTATACCATCCTTATTTTCTTTTATCATAAGCGAATGTAGTCATTGAGCGGCATGGATCAAAATCAATTTTAAGTCCTTCATTTCACAGGATATTTTTATTTTTACCAAAGCGATTGATCGCACTTAAATAAAATCCGGAAATGACAATAACAAAAGATCAACACAAACTATTGTTACGTTTTCAGAAGCAGGAAATTACAGGGAGTATAGTTTATGGTAAACTGGCTGGCAGGCAAAAAACCCCCAACAATATTAAGATATTGGATCAAATTGCCCGGGATGAAAACAGGCATTATGAAATCTATAAAAAATTAACCGGTCAGGATGTATCTCCTAATCGGTTTCAGATTATCAAATACACTTTAATTTCAATTATACTGGGTCCAACATTCAGTTTTAAGCTGATGGAAAAAAATGAGGCAGATGATCAGGAATTGTACGAGCAGCTTTCTCATATTCCTGAAATCCCTTTAATTATTGTTGATGAAGAAAAACATGAACATCAGTTGATCAATATGCTGAATGAAGACAAACTGAACTATATGGGATCTGTTGTTCTGGGATTGAATGATGCATTGGTTGAACTTACAGGAGCATTGGCAGGTCTTACTTTTGCGCTTCAGAATCCTCCGTTAATTGCATTGACAGGATTAATAACCGGGATTGCTGCTACTTTTTCCATGGCTGCATCAGAATACTTATCAACTAAATCGGAAGAGAATGACAAACATGCAGTGAAGGCATCGATATACACAGGTATAGCATATTTGTTCACGGTGATTATACTCATTCTGCCATTTCTGCTGTTGAAAAATGTATTCCTGTCATTGGGTATTACTTTCCTATCAGCTATAGGTATTATCGCGGCGTTTAATTATTATTACTCAGTAGTAAAAGATGAAAGATTTACGAGAAGATTTTCAGAGATGGCGTTGCTTAGCATGGGTGTAGCTCTTTTAAGCTTTATTGTGGGATTGATTCTGAGACAATATTTTCATATCGATGTTTAAGTAGTAAATACAGAGATAATCTTTTAAGGCACATATGGGGTATATGTGTTATTTTATTTTTTAAGATCATGTCATGATGTAACACTACAAATTATATTTTCAAAACCATGATTCAATTAATAGTAAACCACCCTGCATTGTCCGGATCGTATTCATGTTATTTGATAAGTCTGTGTTTTAAAACAATCTAATGATTCATTCACGAGGATTGAAAAGGTATGTATTATCCTCTGGCAATCAATTTCAGGATTGTATTTTAATAATCTATTTTTGTATATTTTATGATCTTATTTTGATTAGTATTTAATCATGAATCGAATCGACCGACTGACAGCCATCTTAATTCAGCTTCAAACGAAAAGATGGTTAACGGCATCTGAAATTGCTAATCGCTTTGAAATTAGTCAGCGTACGGTGTATAGAGATCTTCGCGCACTGGATGAAGCAGGTGTACCCATAGGAAGTGAACCCGGAAAAGGGTATTTTCTTGTCGACGGATATCATCTTCCTCCTGTGATGTTCACACGTGATGAAGCAGGAGCTATGCTGATTGCAAATAAACTTGTGGAAAAACTTACCGACACCTCTGTTAAACAAAACTTTAATAATGCGGTAGATAAAATAAAGGCAGTTCTGCCGGAAAAGGAAAAAGAATATTTAAATGGCTTGAATTCACAGGTCGAAGTTTTTTATCATCATACTGAAAATGAAATTTATCCGAACAATTATATGACAATTATTCAGCAGGCTTTGGCTGAATCAAAATGTTTGTCACTGTCATACCATGCTTTTTATTCAAATGAAAAAACCTGTGGAAGAATTATTGATCCGGTAGGATTGGTATTTTACGGAAATGCATGGCATTTGATCGGCCATTGCAAATTGAGAGAAGAACTCAGAGATTTCAGGGTTGACAGAATTCTTAGTCTGGAATTATGCGATGAGATTTCTTCAAAAAAAAATCAGGATAACGTAACAAAATATCTCGAAGATTTATGGAAGACTTCAGAATTGTTCGAAGTACAGATTTGGTTTGATAATTCCATATCAGGAATGATAGCTTCTACAAAATACTATTTTGGCTATATCGATGAAAAACCAAAAGACAATGGTGTCGTAATGAGTTTTGCAGTTACAGATTACAATTACATTGCTCACTGGCTTCTTTCTTTCGGAGATAAAATCAATATAATAAAACCTGCAGAACTTAAGAATCTTGTAGAAGCGAGTGTAAGAAAGCTTGCTGAAATTTATCTGGATTATGAACAACCTTAAATCAGTTGACTATTCTTGTTAGTCAGGGAAAGTTATTCATCCTATATTTGCCTCCTAATTTGTTTATGAAGATGATAAAAATTTGGATTCAGACTTTAGTTAGTGTGTCTCTGGTAAGTATAATTTCGTTAGTTGGCGTTTTCTTTCTTTCATTGAAAAAAGAAAAGTTGAAACGCTTGCAGCTGATTCTTGTTGGATTGGCAACGGGAGGACTTTTAGGAGGTGCTTTTTTTCATTTGTTGCCGGAATCTTATGAATCGTATTCCAATTCAGGAACACCTTCTTTATTATTGCTTATCGGCTTTCTGTTATTCTTTATTCTTGAACGGTTTTTGCACTGGCATCATGACCATAATACCATATACTCTCTAAATGAGATAAAACCTTTTGGTCCAATAAATCTGATTGCTGATGTTTTTCATAATTTTCTTGACGGATTGTTGATCGCTTCAGCCTTTTTATATAGTACAGAAACAGGTATTGTAACCACATTCATTGTGCTTATGCATGAATTGCCGCAGGAAATAGGTGATTTTGGGGTACTTATTCATGCAGGGTATTCAACCCGCAGAGCACTTATATTTAATTTTCTTTCTGCCTGTACAGCATATCTTGGTGCATTGACTGTTTTGATCTTTAGTCAGGCAGGTGAGGTTTTATCCAGGGCTGTACTTCCATTTGCTGCAGGAGGATTTATTTACCTGGCAGCTGCTGATTTAATTCCTGAATTGCATACTGAAAAAGCACCGGAAAGATCTTTTGTGCAATTTATTGCCCTGTTAATTGGCATTCTTCTTTTGTATCTCATAGTAATAATCGATATATAGTAGTGGAGGAATTGTACCAAATGTATTTTTACCTGACAAAAAATTAGTTTTAAAAAGTTTTGCAGGGTTTTTGCGCATGTTTAAGTCATAAAACCAGATTATTCCTTATGACATATTCGGAATTACAGAAAAAGGACAATGATATTTCTCTTGCAATACTTGACAATCGACTGCTTGTCGCTCTGAATATTATTGCAGAATTGAAGTCGCATGTTAGTTCATCAGATGTTCATAATAAGTACAATTCTATTATGGACACCTACCATAATATGCTTAAATATTCATTTGAGCTGGCTCCTGATCCTGAACGGGAACGTATTCACAATAAGCTTCAGCAATCATTGTTTGAGTTGACAGACGACATAAAAGATCTATGGATTCTTGAAAATAATCTTTTTAGCAGAAAGGATACTGTTCATAAGCTCGAAACGATCGAAGAGGAGGTAAATTCTGATCCGTTGCTTATCATAAATGAGTTGTCAGAGAAAACAGGCGATAAAAAAAATAAAAAAACAAAATCATCTCAGGAAGAACAGAATATACCCCGGCATAAAAAAATCACAGAACTGTTTTATTATTACTGGTTAAAAGATCATTACAAGGCTCCCGAAAAAGAGTTAGCAAATCAAATCATTCGTGAGAAGAACATTAACTGGAGTAATAAATCATTGCTGGTAAGTGCTTTTACACTTTCTCAAATGCGCCATTTTGACAGGGGAAAGATTTACCTGCTATATGATCTTATGGAAGATGATGATTACAGGGTTCGACAACGGGCGATCATAGGTATTTTTATCAGTATTTTGATCTTTTCTTCAAGAATTCCCATATACAGGGATATAATGGACCGGTTGAGATCAATTCCTGATGAGAAATTACTCGTAGAAAGATACCTTGCTGTTATGATACAATTTATCAGAGCGAGTGATACGGAAAGGATAACAAAGAAAATTCAGGAAGAGATTGTTCCGGGCGTGATGAAAATCAGGTCGGAACTGGAAGATAAACTGAAGCTTAAGGATTTGCTTGAAAAAGGAAGCTTTGAAGATAAAAATCCTGAATGGGAAAATTTTTTTAAAGATGCACCCGATGTATACCAAAAACTTGAACAGTTCTCAAAAATGCAGATTGAGGGGGCTGATGTTTTCATGGGAGCATTCGCCAATCTTAAACATTTTGATTTTTTCAAAGAAATGGCCAACTGGTTTCTACCTTTCCAGGGAGAAAATGAAATCGTGGGGAAAGCTTTGGAGGGAGTGGAAGAAGAAATAGATGTTTCTGCCTTTAAAGAAGGATTTGAGCAATCAACAGTAATGTGTAATTCTGATAAATATTCATTTTGTTTAAATATACAGTACATGCCAGTTGAACAGAGAAAGATGATGCTTGAGATGTTCAATATGGAGATGAAAGCGATGAATGAGATGAATGAGGATGAATTTAAACTGAAAAGCGAATCTAAAAATAAAATAGTAAATACTCAATATTTACAGGATCTCTATAGATTTTTCAAACTATTCCCCAACAGGAGAGAATTCATTGATATTTTCAGGATCGAACCAGATATATTGCACTCAGAAGTATTACAAATTATTTATGGAGATCAGAAAACTGTCAGGAATTTGACTGAATTCTATTTTGCTACTGATAAGTATTTTGAAGCAATTCAACTTTTCGAATGGTTAAATCAAAAAGAAAGTTCTTTTGAATTGTTTGAAAAGATGGGATTTTGCTATCAAAAGATCTTAAATTTTGATAAGGCTATTGAATTATACAAACAGGCAGAACTATTCGATAAAAACAAAATATGGTTGCAAAAGAAATTGGGATTCTGTTACAGGAAAACAGGAAATATTAAAGAAGCGATTCAATATTATCAGCATATACTTGAAGTTGAACCAAATGATTTGAGCAATCTGGCATATCTTGGACAATTGAATATAGATGATGAAAATTTCGAGGAAGCTCTGAAATATTATTATCGGGTTGAATACGAAAATCCACAGAATGATAAGGTGTTCAGACCAATCGGGTGGTGTTCGTTTGTATTGGGGAAATATGATAATGCGATCAAATATTTTCAGAAGATTATTGATATCAAGGCTCTCAAGAGCGATTATCTCAATATTGGTCATTGTTATTGGGCTGCAGGCAAAATGGATATGGCTCTGGAAGCCTACCGAAAAGCTATACGTTTATCAAATAACAATGAAGCATGGTTTCGGGAAGCATTTCATAATGATAGAAAGTATTTGAAAGAAACCGGGATCAATGATCTGGATGTTGCTTTGATGATTGATTATGTTCTTATTGCATAGTAATCTGATGGTGAAATAAAATTTAAAAAAGTGTTAAAAAGTATGGTATTAATCAAGAAAATAAAACAATTCGTCTAATTCTCAGTTTAATATTATAAAGTGTACGTATATTGTATCGTCAGATAAGATAAATCAATGAAATATTGCAATAATTTAACCTATGGATTTTGCGGAAAAATGATTTGTTAAATTTAGTAATACATCAAATCCCATGACAACAATGCTCGATCATCAAAAAATCATTCTGGAACAGTTAAGCCACGATAAGGAAATGTTTCGCAAAGAGATTATCAAATCGTTTAAATGGTTAAAATCATATGAAATAATTATGTTGCGAAAATGGCTTAAGGAAAACTATAGCGATACCCATGCTGATGTAATTCATGAAGTTTTCGAGTATATTGCTGCCTGAACAATTCCATAATCTTTTTACTTATTTTTAGAGAGCTTTAATGCAGAAGAGTATGATTTGTTAATTACTCTATAGAATTGCAGCCTTTTCTGATCCAAATACTATTCTTGTTTTTTCTATTTTTGTCAGAATTTGTTTAATATTCAAAATTCATGAAAGTCACAGGATTTACATTTATCAGAAATGCCCTGAAATATGATTATCCTGTTGTTGAATCAATACGATCCATATTGCCTGTTTGTGATCATTTTATTGTAGCAGTTGGCAAATCGGAAGATGATACCCTCAATCTTATTTGGAATATTGATAAAAAGAAAATTGAAATTATTGAGACTATCTGGAATGACAATCTTCGGGAAGGCGGGTATGTATTAGCTGAAGAAACGAACAAAGCATTGAAGGCGGTACCCGATGATACTGACTGGTGTTTCTATATTCAGGGTGATGAGGTGGTTCATGAGAAATACCTGGATACTATAAAGGAAGGTATGGAGAAATATAAGAACGACAAAAATGTCGAAGGTTTGCTTTTTAAGTATTTGCATTTTTATGGTTCCTATGATTACATTGGAGAATCTTATAGCTGGTACAGAAACGAAATACGTGTGATAAGGAACGATAAAAAGATATATTCTTATCGTGATGCCCAGGGATTCAGAAAAGGAAAGGATGAAAAGCTTAGAGTAAAACCATTAGATGCCTATATATTTCATTATGGATGGGTCAGAGATCCCCGTGCTTTGCAGGATAAGCATAAAAGCTTTCATAAATTCTGGCACGATGATGCCTGGGTTGATAAGAACATTGCGAAAGCTGAAGAATTTGATTATTCTGAGATAGATGCTTTGGCCCGTTATAATGGTTCTCATCCAAAAGTAATGGAATCGAGGATCAAAATGAAAAACTGGAAATTTGATTTCGACATATCCAAAAATTCATTTTCAAGAAAAGAAAAAATCAAACGTTTTGTTGAAAGACTTACCGGCAAAAGAATAATGGAGTATAAAAATTATAAAGTTATTTGATCTGAATGATTGAAATGGCCTGTTCAACTTTACGCTCCATTGGTAAGAGGCCTTCAATCCAGTGAATCTGAATTCCTTCACGTTCCATCTTTCTGAACCATGTCATCTGTCTTTTAGCATACTGGTGGATGGCAATGTTAAGTTTCTCAATCATATCTGTATAGTTTATTTTTCCTGTCAGATAGAGTGTGATATACTTATATTCAAGGCCATAATAAATCAAAACTTCCGGATCAATTCCTTCGTCTAAAAGATCTTTTACTTCCTCGATCATTCCATTTTTCAATCTGTCATGGAGGCGTTTGGTTATTCTATTACGCCGAACCTCACGGTCGACGTGAATTCCAAGATAAATCGGGTCAAAATCGGGATAATCCCGGATTGTTTCCACATTGTTTTTATAGTATTCTTCAATTTCGATTGCTCTGAGAATCCTCTTAATTGTATCTGAGTCGGTTTTATTATGGAGTTTCCTGTAACCTGAAAGGATCTTTTCAAGCTCAGAAAGACTTTTATTCTCCAGTGTTTTTCTTAATCCTTTGTTTTCAGGGACTGCTATAAGTGTATATCTTTTTGTAACAGCTTCGATATACATGCCAGTTCCTCCGCATAGAATAGGGGTTTTTCCTTTATTCCTTATAAGGGAATATACTTTCAAAAAATCCTTCTGGTATTCAAAAACATTGTATTTGTATCCCGGATCGTGTATATCAATAAGATGACAGGGAACATGTTTGTTATCGACCAGATAATCTTCATAATCTTTACCGGTACCCAGATCCATTTTTCGATAGATTTGTCTTGAATCCGCACTGATAATCTCACCATGTATCCGGTTTGCAAGATGGGCTGCAAATTGTGTTTTGCCAGTGGCGGTTGGGCCAAGCACAACGATCAATTTATTTTTTTCTTTATTCTGCTCCAATTCAATCTGAATATTCCACAAATTTACTTTTACTTTGCAGGAACACCATATAAAAATTCATTTGTGTGAGGCAACAAGTATCACTAACTTTTAAAATAACAGGCAATGGATAAAAAGTTAGAGCTATAATAAAGAATTCTACAGACAAAATTTAATTAGTTAGAATGGCCAATAAAATTGATATACGGAATAAAAAAGCTTCGCGTGATTATGAGTTTATCGAAAAGTATACAGCCGGCATAGTGCTAACCGGAACGGAGATAAAAAGTCTGCGTATGGGGAAGGCCAGCATTGTCGATACGTTTTGCTATTTTAAAAACAGGGAACTTTGGGTACGTAATATGCACATTGCTGAATATGCAAACCGAGGATATTCGAACCATGATCCCGCATGGGACAGAAAGCTACTTCTAAATGCCTCAGAGTTAAGGAAACTTGAAAGAAAAACCAGAGAACGTGGATTCACCATTGTTGCAACACGACTGTTTATATCAGATACAGGATATGCAAAATTAAATATTGCATTGGCACGTGGCAAAAAAGAATATGATAAGAGGGAAGATATTAAAAAGCGTGATTTAAAGCTTCAGCACGACAGATTAAGGAAGGTGTAAGATGATTTCTTATTGCGAAAAGAAAAAATCGTTTAACTCATAAATATCATCTGAGTTTAATTCTGATTCAAAGTCAAAATAACTGTCAATTTCATCAAGAATTTCATCAAATGAAATATAGCCATCGCCATCAGCATCAACTTTCACAAATTTTCCAGGTATTTCTTCGTATTTTGCTCCTTCATAACGGCTGTATGATGAAGGTGTTCTGAGGTACAATTCAACATCCTTTCTTGGTACAGCTGCTGACATATCCAATTTGTTAATCAGGTTATCTTCTGAGATTTCCACACCACGTTCATCCACAAATGCCCCGTATCTTGAAAGAGGCTCATCATCAAGATAATTAGGAATGCCGTCATAATCGTCATCCAGGGGACATCCCGTAGTATCTGTCTCTATGCCAAACGGAGTTTCAGGACACTGATCCCAACCATCCATAAAGCCATCATTGTCCTCATCTCCAATTAACGTAAGATCAAGCTCCAGATCGGCAAATAATCTTTGAACAGCCAGTGTTTTCTTACTGGAAAACAAATCCAGATGAAGTGAAAAATATGTGTACATGAAGTCGTCATATCTTTTGTCTCCAACAACAGCGCCAGTACCCGGATCATTCTCATAACTCACATGATCAATGACATCGGTAAAAGTAAAATGATATGAAGCACCCAAACGAAACATTATTCTGTCACTGAGCCAGAAATCCAGTCCGACATCAACCGGTACAGCAAATGCATATTGAGGATATTCACCAAGTCCCCAATCATATTGTCTAAGATCAGTTTCATAGTTATAGTCCCGCTGGATTACTCTTAAATTTGGATCGAGACTCGAAGGGGGCAAATTGTATATGTTTCCATCATCTGCATAGTGATATCTGTAATCAACACCTTCAATATTAGTAAAACTGTCTATCTTTGAATTGAATGTCAGAACCTCAAATCCCACAGAAATAAAAGGATGGACTCTCCTGTATTTTTTATAGAAATTATCGAAATCGTAATTCAGGTTTACTCCGAAAACAAGAATATCTGAACGGAAATTCATATTCCGCCTTAAATCATTGTAAGAGCGTTCATTTCCGGAAAGCGCCCCACCCATAAAAAAGAAATTGGCACGTATATAATGCTTGTTATCTACAAATGTGGAGATGTTTACTTTGTAGCCAAATGTACCATTTAATGGATTTTGTCTGGGATCGCGGACATCGCCGAAAAAATTGTATGTTCCGATTCCGAAACCAATAACAGGCTTATAAACAGGATTTAAATTATCTACTTCGGTGTAAAGCAGATCTTCAATATTACCTTGTGAGAAAAGAATACCCGGAACAATAGATATAAAAAAAACAAATGCTATTTTTTTAAAATCATTCATTTATTTTAAGGTTTCCTCTTTAAATGCAATAACAAGTATATTGGTTTATTTATACCATCTTTGATCAGCAATCATTAAAGCTTCCTGCACTGTTATCCTTTTGCCATTGTTGTAAGCCGATACAAAAGCATCATTTATAATTGTTGTATTCCAGATATGAATTCGATAATCGCGGGCATCTTTATAAACACCAAAGGAACCGACAGAATACTTTTGCCATCCTTCATGGTATTCCTTCCGTACTTCCTTATCCAGGTTGTACTTTTTGAAATATTTTTCAATATCCACTGTTTTATGTCCTGCTGCAAGTTGAATACGATAATATACTCCCTCTTCAGGTTCAAGCATATAAGACATATTTGTTTCCGGCTCCTTCGTTTTAACTTTTCTCGTTTCAGAGACAGTTTTTTCCTGAGACAGGGTTTCGACAACCCTGGTTTGTTCAGTGGTTTGAGCCAAAGCAGGCGAGGATAAAGATAAAATCAGGGTATTAATCTCCCCGGGTGTTAATGAAGCAAGCTCCATATCAGTTTCTTTAATATCGATACTCATTGTTTTTTCACCTTCAAGATAAGAAAACTTACCGCTTAACTTAGGAGGTGCTGAGGCCTGCAAAACAGGTATCAATTTATACGAGACCATAAAATAAGGGTCGGCTGGCAGATTCATCCACAGGAATTTTGCTGTTTTTTCTCTAAATGTGAATATAGCTTCCTTTGGATCAATATTAACAGCTTTGTATGCTGAAGGTATTGATTCTTCTATTTTGGCAAATTTTTGTTTTGATTCCTTGTTGACCAGGATGTTCACAATATAACCATCACCGGTTTTATCGCGATAAGGTTTTTGCCTGATACATGCCATCTGAGGTTCGGATGTTGCAGGAGGTATATAAGGAACTACCTGTTTCTCGAAATCGTTAATATCAACAACTAAAGCAGGGTCAATATTTGAAGAAGGCAGTATTGTAATAGGCTGACTTTCAATGCTTACCGATTTACGTTCATTTTCATCGATATAAGAGAACTTTCCTTGTATATCAAAAGTACCCTTCAACCGTTCATCTACCTTAATCTTATAGGTTACAGTAACTTCATTATCACTTGGAAGTCGCAGCCATATAAAACGCACCCTTTTTTCATCAAAGGTAAAATCTGCATTGGAAGAAATGTATGAGGTGGCTGTAAGTCCTGCAGGAAAAGTATGCTGTAACCTGGAAAAACTTTCAAGGTTACCCTTTTGAATTTTTACCTGAACATCAAATTCTGTGCCTGCAACTACTTCACTGGGCACTTCGATGTTTAGTACGACATTTGATTGGAAAATCGAACCTATGGAAAGAGCTGCAATCAAATTTATGATAAATACAATTACTCTATACATCAGGCAGTTAAATTAATGTAACCAATAAATTTATGGATATTGGCACGTAAGTGCAAAGCGCTATAGTCCGTTTGTATATACAAAATTAATCTAATTAATTGGAAAACAACACATTAATATTGTTAATTTCTTTTTTATTCTATGGTAAAGTATAGCTCTCTATTCATTGCATAAAAAAAAATATTTTTCTTAAAAGTTCGGGCTGAGAAGGTATTTCGAATAAAACTGATTGATTGTATTTATGGCTTCTTCTGCAGTATCAACAACCGTAAACAAATTTAGATCTTCCGGTGATATATTTTTTTCTTTTGCCAGCATCACATCTTTGATCCATTGAATCAATCCTTCCCAATATTTTTTATCAGCCATCACAATAGGGAAACGCCCGATTTTCCCTGTTTGAATGAGAGTTAAAGCTTCGAAAAGCTCATCAAAAGTTCCAAAGCCACCGGGTAAAACAATGAATCCCTGGGCATATTTCATAAACATAACTTTTCTGACAAAAAAATGATCGAATGTAATTAGTTTATCAGAATCTATAAACAAATTTGGATCCTGTTCAAAAGGCAAATCAATATTTATTCCAACTGATCTTCCTTTTCCTCTTTTTGCACCCAGATTCCCGGCTTCCATAATTCCGGGTCCTCCTCCGGTTATCACTCCATAGCCACATTGTGTAAGTTGAAAAGCAATTTCCTCAGCCAGTTTATAGTATGGTGAATTCGGCTCTGTTCTGGCGCTTCCGAAAATTGATACACAAGGGCCTATCCTGGCAAGTTTTTCAAAACCTTCAACAAATTCAGACATGATCTTAAAGATCTTCCAACTATCATAGGTTTTGATCTCATTCCAGTTTTTCGTCTTAAACGCCAGTTTTATTTTATCTTCATTGCTCGACATATATTATATCATTAAGTAATTCTTCTGTTTCGATAAAGATATAACGAATTTCAAAGGATCATAGTTACAAGAATTAACAATCGGATCATGAGGTCAGTTCTTTCTTCAGGACTTGTGCTGTATAACTGGAATTGCACTTGATTATTTCTTCGGGAGTTCCTTCACAAATCACAGATCCTCCTTTTTGCCCTCCTTCTTTCCCAAGATCGATGATATAATCAGCGACTTTTATCACATCAAGATTATGCTCAATGATCATAATTGTATTTCCCCGATTAACAAGATGCTGAAGCACGGAAAGAAGAACACGAATATCTTCGAAATGCAGACCTGTTGTAGGTTCGTCCAAAATATAAAGTGTTTTGCCTGTATCTCTCTTAGCCAGTTCCGCTGCAAGTTTGATACGTTGTGATTCACCACCTGAGAGAGTAGTTGATGGCTGACCAAGCTTTATGTAGCCTAACCCCACTTTCTTAAGTGCATTCAATTTTTTATGGATTTTTGGAATGGATTTAAAAAAATCATAGGCTTGATTCACAGTCATTTCCAATACCTCATTAATATTTTGTCCCTTATATTTTACTTCCAGTGTCTCCCGGTTATAACGTTTCCCTGAACATTCTTTGCATTCTGTATATACATCAGGCAAAAAATTCATTTCAATCGTCTGCACACCTGCTCCCTGACAGGTCTCACATCTGCCACCTTTTACATTGAATGAGAATCTTCCGGGCTTATAAGCGCGTATCTTCGCTTCAGTTGTTTGAGAAAAAATATTTCGAATATCAGAAAATACACCTGTATATGTAGCGGGATTAGACCTTGGAGTTCTTCCGATGGGTGATTGATCAACATCAATTACCTTATCAATATAATCTAATCCCCTGATTTCAGAATAGGGAAGAATTTCCTTGTTTGAACGGTACAAATGTTTACTCAGCGCAGGATATAATGTTTCATTAATAAGCGAGGATTTGCCGCTGCCTGAAACTCCTGTAATACAAATAAATAAACCCAAAGGAAACTTCACGGTTACGTTTTTCAGATTGTGTCCTCTGGCTCCGTTTAATTCAATAAATTGATTGTTTCCTTTTCTGCGGATTTCGGGAACTTCAATTTTTTCTTCACCTCGCAAATAGCGGGCCGTAAGGCTATCTGATTGTTTTACTGCCATAGGAATTCCGGCCGACACAATTTCTCCACCGTGAATGCCGGCAAAGGGTCCCATATCAACCAGGTAATCAGCGGATTCTATCATTTCTTTGTCATGTTCAACAACTACAATTGAATTGCCGGCATCGCGAAGCGCTTTCAGTGCCTGTATCAATTTTACGTTGTCATATTGATGGAGTCCGATACTTGGTTCATCAAGAATATAGAGCACATTTACGAGTTGAGATCCGATTTGGGTTGCCAGCCTGATTCTCTGACTTTCACCACCCGACAAGCTTCGTGATGGCAGGTTAAGCGAAAGATATCCCAGGCCGACATCCAGCAAAAACCGGATTCTTGTGCGCAATTCTTTTAGTACTTCGGCAGCAATCTTCTGTTGTTTTTCATCCAGAAACTGTTCTACATTTTCAAACCATCGGGCAAGTTCGTTGATATCCATCTCAGCCAGTTCGGCTATGTTTTTATCATGAATTTTAAAAAAGAGGGATTCCTTCTTTAATCGGTGACCATTACATACCGGACATATTGTTTTTTGAATAAACTGATTCGCCCAGTTTGATTCCTGACCTGAACCGTTACTGTTATTTATCTGCAGGTTATGTATATAATTTACCACGCCTTCAAAACTCAGAAAGTAATTTGAGTTTATACCCAAAGGAGTGTTTTCAAGTTTAAATGATTCCTCAGAACCGTAAAGAATAATTTTCAGAGCTTCTTCCGGAATATTTTTAATCATCGTATTGATGGTAAACCCGTATTTTTTTCCAATGGCTTCCAGTTGCCAGAATATGAGTGTGTTTCTGTATTTGCCCAAGGGTTCAATTCCGCCTTGCTTAATACTTAAAGATGTATTGGGAATGATTTTGTTCATATCAATCTGATTGATAGTTCCTAAACCATTGCACTCAGGGCATGCCCCCAGGGGAGAGTTAAAAGAAAACGAATGTGGCGCCGGTTCATCATATGCTATTCCGGATGAAGGGCACATCAATTGTCGGCTGAAATATTTACTATCATTACTGTCTTTTTCCAGTAACATGATCGTATTTTTTCCATGATGCATAGCAGTAATAACAGAATCGCGCAATCTTTTTTTATCCGAAGATTGAATATCGAATTTATCAATTACAATCTCAATATTGTGAGTTTTATATCTGTCAACACGCAAGCCGTGCCTTATTTCAGTAATATTGCCATCAATTCGTACATACAGAAAGCCTTTTCTTAAGATTTGCTCGAAAAGTTCTTTATAATGACCTTTCCTGCCTTTAATTACCGGGGCGAGCAGGAAGATTTTTTTATTTTCGAAATTTTTGATAATCAATTCAATGATCTGTTCATCGGTATATCGAACCATTCTTTTGCCCGTATTGTATGAGTAGGCAATTCCTGCACGTGCAAATAAAAGTCGCATGAAATCGTATATTTCTGTGGTAGTGCCAACTGTAGATCTGGGGTTTTTGTTGGTGGTTTTTTGCTCAATACTGATCACAGGGCTCAGACCGGTAATTTTATCAACATCCGGACGTTCCATATTGCCCAGAAATTGTCTTGCATAAGCTGATAATGTTTCGATATACCTTCTTTGACCTTCAGCATAAATAGTGTCGAAAGCCAAGGAGGATTTACCACTCCCGCTAAGACCTGTTATCACTGTAAGTTGATTACGCGGAATGGCAACATCAATATTTTTGAGATTATGCACGCGGGCACCATAGACTCTTATTTCTTTCTCCGGTTCCATGATCAGTTAATTTTCCGTCAATACCTGATATACATAATGCTTTATTATTGAGAATTAATTCATAATTCTCGTGGTAGGAATTTTAATAAGGTATTCTTTTTTGGTTTTATTGGTTAGCATTTTATCTCTTAGCCAGGGATTTAAAAACTTCAGCATTTTGTAATTCGTTCCATTCATTCTCGCAAATTCTCCCCAGTCATCTACAGAATCTGAAATTGTAACTACTTTATATCGCGAAGGCTTATACAGTTCATCTTTTGTAAGATTAAACCCATAAACATCAGGATTTTCAAGTATTAATTTTATTGCAATTATTCTGTAAACGTAACGGGCAGTTTCTTCATTGAATAAGAGATCAAAATAATCACTTTCTCCCTGTTTATCAATTTGTCTGTCCACACCCCTACGCCCCGCATTGTATGAAGCGGCAACCAGGATCCAGTTGTTATATCTTTCGTAAGATTTTTTTAAAAAATCACAGGCCGCGTCAGAGGCTTTTTCCAAATGATAGCGTTCATCAACTTCATCAGTAACTTCGAGGCCATATTCTTTGGCTGTCTCTTCAAGTATTTGCCAGAATCCGGTAGCCCCTGCAGGAGAAACCACATTTGATAATCCACTTTCAGCGATAGCCAAATATTTAAAATCATCCGGAATATTGTTTTTCCTTAATATAGTTTCGATAACCGGAAAATACCGGTTGGCCTTTTTAATGAAAAGCATGGTTTGTGAATGGTAGTATGTATTGATAATAATTTCCTTTTCAAGACTTTCAAAAACATCGTAGTATTGCAAGGGTACATTTTCTCCGCAAAATTCTACATTCTCCGGAAGAAAAGGAGACGTAACTATTAAGTTAGAATCGGATTGGTTGATGAGGTTTGTTTTAAAAGCAGAAAAAGATACTGTAATAATAAGTATTCCCAGAATGCTTGCAACAACAATGTAATTGGATGACATTTTATTAAATCCACGCGCATTTGCCATAATAAATAATTTTCAGATTTCAGTATAACTCTTCTTATGGCAAAATTAGACAATTACCGATAAGTATTCTTGAATTCAGATATTAAAAAGAATATCGTATACCTGTCATTATACCAAAGGTATAAGGATGGACTTCAGTTTCTTCAATTTTATTAATAGGCGTTAGGTAATACTTAAAAACAGGTTCTAGATTAATTAAAATATTAGAGGTTACAGGATAATCAAAACCAATACCCAGTGAGCCACTATAATTAATTTTATTGACATGATCAGGTTCCGGGGTTAAATTCACTGTATTGCCTGAAGTGGAAGTTGCATCAAAATCGATAAGGAAATTTGTCCAAAGTCCTCCATTCAAATCAATACCCAGTTTGCGGTCAACGATTTTATAACGAATTATAAATGGAATTTCAATGTATTCAAAACATTCCTGAACAATATTCTCCCCTTTTCTATATTCAATATTGGCTTCATCAAACTGAGTATAGGGAGCGGTCCTGTCATCATAAGTAAAACTTCCGGTTGAATTTGCTATGTCAGAAGGTACATTTTCAAACCAAGCATTCTCAATGAATTCTTTAGGATCGAAATTATCGGTTCTGACTGCTAAAATTTCTGCCTTATTGGTTCCTATTTTCGAATAATACACACCAGATTGCACTGTAAACCTTTTTGAAGCACCTAGCCGAACATTCACGCCACCTGCATAAGTCACCATACCTGATTCATATTCATCCAGATCTATGTTTTGATAGCCAGCATCATTTACAAATACTTCCCTGTATGAATATTGAGGACCTGCCTGACCGCCAATCGACCATTGAAGGTTATGGTCCTTTGTTGAATTTATTTCTTCAGCATACAATGAATTGTATGAATTGGTCCTTGGGGAATAATAAACAGGGACAGCTTGAGTTGCATAAATACCTGTCATTTCCATCTCAGATTCTTCATTAAGATACATATTGCTGATATCAGCATTATGAGCAACCTGAGTATGAATCAGAGTAGTATTTTCCGGAATGAAAGGTTCTTCTTTGTCAGCAAAAATATTCTCCTGAGCAATTTCTGGTTGAGCTATTTCTGTTTCGTTAATAATGGCCTTCTTTTTTCGCTGATTTGAGGAACTAGGATATTGTTCTTCACCTGTTATGACAGTACTTTTTGAGGCAACACTTTCATTTTTAAGTATTTCAACAGGCGTTTTTATATCTTCAACTACTTGCTTATAATCTGTTTTCTTGTCAGAGAATTTCAGGATCAATCCGATACCTCCAAACAATAACAATACAACAGCCGCAAGTTTGAGAAATGCTGGTATTACCCGTCTTTTTTTATGGAAAACGAGATCATTTTCTATTCTGTCCCATATCTCATCAGGGGGAGTAACATTTACGTCAGATAAACTCTCCTTAAAGATCTGATCGATATTTCCATTTATCAATTTCATAATGATTTTTCTTCTCTTCTTAACCCTTGTTTATAATATGCCTTCACTTTTTCCTGGAGAATCATTCTTGCCCTTGACAGGTTTGACTTTGAAGTTCCTTCAGAAATATGCAATACATCACTGATTTCCTTATGAGAATATCCTTCAATTGCATACATGTTAAAAACCGTTCTGTACTGTGGTGACAATTCCTGGATAAAATTCATCAGTTCCATTGCTGTCAGATTCACATTAATATCCTCGTATGCAGTTTGTTCAAATTCCTGTGCATCTTCCGTCATAGATACAACCTTGTATTGGTTCCTAAACTTCTCCAATGCTGTATTCACCATAATTTTTCTCATCCATCCAACAAAAGATCCTCTGGATTTGAATTGTTGGATCTTTTCAAATATTTTTAAAAAACCTTCGTGCAAAATATCTTCTGCATCCTGCCTGGATCCTGCATACCTTAAGCAAACACCAAACATGCACCCGCTATACTCCAGATACAGCAGTTTTTGAGCTGCAGAGTCATTTCGGCGGCAACCTTCGATTATATGTTCAATATTATCAACCAATTATTAATAAATCCAGTAATTCAAATTTACGGTTTTTATTGATAAATTGAATCTTTAATCGCTGCCATTTATGTGATGCAATACAAGGTCAAATGGTTGCGTTATTTATAGAATAAAGCGAATACTGACAGAGGGAGTGTACAATATCGTACATGCCCTGTATCATTATTGTACACAAACTGTATGAAATAAATAAGTGATTCGGTTTGATAGAATGTCTTAATTATCTGTAAGACAATATTGTATATCAATTGGCATAATCATTGAAAAATCAATTCATTGTAATCTAAGAATACTATATATGATTCGTCTTGAAAAAATTCACAAATCTTATGTAACGGGCAACAATAGTTTGCATGTTTTAAAAGGGATCGATCTCACCATTGAATCGGGAGAATTGGTATCAATTGTCGGATCATCAGGATCCGGGAAATCTACTTTATTAAATGTTATAGGTATACTTGATGTTTATGATAAGGGAAATTATTACCTGGATAATAAATTGATGAAAGGATTGAGCGAGAAAAAGGCTGCGTGGTACAGAAACAGGATGATTGGTTTTGTTTTTCAGTCTTTTAACCTGATTTCTTTTAAAAATGCCATGGAGAATGTAGCATTGCCTCTTTATTATCAGGGAGTTAGTCGTAAGAAAAGAAATGCTATTGCAATGGAATATCTGGATGAAATGGGTCTCGTAGAATGGGCAGAGCATTTGCCCAGTGAACTTTCGGGAGGACAGAAACAGAGGGTAGCTATTGCACGCTCATTGATTGCAAATCCAAAAATAATACTTGCTGACGAACCTACCGGTGCACTTGATTCCCAGACTTCTTTTGAAGTTATGGATGTTTTTCAGAAAGTGAATAGCAAGGGTATTACAGTCATAATTGTTACTCATGAAAAAGATATTTCAGAACGAACAGGCAGGATTATTAAGCTGACAGATGGTAATATTGAGAAGGAATACAAACCACTTAAACAACCATATTATGCTTGATCTGGACCAATGGCAGGAAATATTTGCCACAATAAGAAAAAATAAATTACGGACTTTTTTAACTGGCTTCAGTGTTGCCTGGGGGATTTTTATGCTGGTGATCCTATTGGGTTCCGGCAATGGACTCGCCAAAGGAGTAATGTACAATTTTAGCGATGCAAAAAACAGTGTATGGATGGGTGGAGGAAGAACAAGCATGGCATACAATGGTCTGAATGCAGGCAGAGACATTGAATTGACTAATGAAGACCTTAAACTGTTAAAGGATCGTTATGAGCATATTGAAAATTTATCCGCAAGGCATTATGTTTACTCTGATGCTATCAGCTATAAAAATAATTACGGTGATTTTAATGTGTTGGCTGTTCATCCCGGGCATTTGGTCGTAGAAAATGTTAAACTGATATCAGGGAGGTTATTGAATAAGTTAGATATTCAAGAATACAGGAAGGTTGCAGTTATCGGAACTTTAGTAAAGGATCAGCTATTTAAAGATGAGGATCCGATTGGTAAATATATCAAACTAAATGGTATAAATTTTAAGGTGGTTGGCGTTTTTGGCGATGTGCATGAGAATGAAACAAAAAGGTTGTTTATCCCTATTTCATTAGCACAGAAAACGTTCATCAGCAAGAACAGGGTTCAGGCTATTACATTTACAGCGGGTGACGCATCTGTTGATCAGTCGAATGCAATGCTTGAAGATATTCGTACCACACTTGCAAGAAAATACAATTTCAATCCGGAAGATCAGCGTGCCATGTGGAGTTGGAACGCTATTGAGGAACATCAGAGAATGAATGCTCTGTTTAAAGGCATTAATTTGTTTGTTCTTATCATTGGCATTTTCACAATTATTGCCGGAATTGTAGGTGTAAGTAATATCATGTTGATTGTAGTGAAAGAACGAACAAAAGAAATAGGAGTAAGAAAAGCAATAGGAGCAAAACCGGGCTCAATTATTTGGATGATCATTCAGGAGTCTATTTTAATAACTTCAATTGCAGGTTATGTCGGGCTTGTATTAGGTGTTCTCTTATTGGAAGGGATTACAAAAGCAATGCCTGCAACACAGTATTTCCGAAATCCGGGGATTGATTTTACTGTTGCTATTCTTGCCACACTGGCAATTGTACTGGCAGGAGTTGTCGCCGGATATATTCCGGCAAGGAAAGCAGCTAATATTCAACCGGTCGTTGCTTTGCATGACGAATAAAATATACTATTATGATTGATTACGATAAATGGCAGGAAATTTTTCATACGCTGAAAAAGAATAAACTTCGAACAGGTTTAACAGCATTTGGAGTATTTTGGGGAATCCTGATGCTTATGATAATGCTTGGAGCAGGATCCGGTCTTGAACACGGGGTATCATCCGGCATGGGCGATTTTGCTACGAATAGTATGTTCATTTGGGCGCAAGCTACTACTATACCGTATAAAGGATTTCCGAGAAACCGATGGTATAGGTTTGAGCTGAGTGATATGCATGCAATAAAAAACCAGGTACCCGGAATAGATATAATAACTCCAACCGTACACGGAGGAGGGTGGCAGGTTACATCAATAGCAATTTATAAAAAGCAAAAGGGAGAATTCAGAGTGGAGGGTATTATGCCCGATGAGAACAGGGTAGATCCGGTGAATATAGTAGAAGGTAGATTTATCAACGAATTTGATATCATTCACAAAAGAAAAGTTGCCCTGCTTGGTTACAGAATTTACGAGGAATTATTCAAGAATGGAGAACCGGCAACTGAAAAATATATTAAGTTAAATGGCATGTATTTTCAGGTAATTGGTGTTTATAAGTCAAAACACACAGGGGGTTGGGGAGAAAGTCAAAATTCAATCTTGTTTATACCTTTCAGTACTACGGAACAAGTTTACAATTATCCGGATATAGTTGATCATTTTTCTATTGTTGGCAAACCGGAGTATGACATTGTTGATATTGAAGATCAGGTGAAAACCATTCTTGCACAAAGGCACAGTTTGCATCCTGATGACGATGGAGCGTTTGGATATAATAATGTAGGAAAGGAGTTTAAGAAAATGAGAGGATTATTCCTGGGCATTCGGGGATTGATATGGATTGTTGGAATAGGGACTCTCATGGCTGGTGTAATAGGTGTCAGTAATATCATGTTAATCATTATCAAGGAAAGAACAAAGGAATTTGGAATTAAACGTGCTATGGGTGCAACTCCTTTTAAGATCATATCGACCGTTATTTCTGAATCTGTTTTTTTAACATCTCTTGCCGGAATGACCGGAATGGCATTGGGGATTTATGTAATTGCTTTTGTAAACAAAGCACTTGCAAATGCAGATCCGAATGAAATAATGTTCTTGAATCCGGAGGTGGAATTTGGTATTGCCATCAAAGCATTGATCATATTGATCCTGGCAGGAATATTTGCCGGAATGATTCCCGCAAAACGGGCAGTATCTATTAAGCCAATTGAGGCTATACGTGATGAGAATTAATAAATAATAAATATCAAAACATGAAAAAGGTAATTCGTATTATTCTGGCTGCTGTTTTTACAATCGCTGTTTTAGGCAGCCTGGTGATGTTGTACAGTAAATCAAAAAAGAAAGATACAGTTTTTGAAACCAAAACACCATTTGTCTCTGATGTTATAAAGAAGTCGGTAGCAACGGGTTCGGTGATTCCCCGGAGAGAAATTACGATTAAACCACAGGTTTCGGGTATTGTATCTGAAATTTATGTGGAAGCAGGAGAACATGTAAAGAAAGGCGATCTTATAGCCAAGGTTAAAATCATTCCTGATATGGTTGCTCTCAACACCGCCGAATCAAGATTGAACAAAGCTCAATTACAGCTTGAAGATGCCAAACTTGTTTATGACAGACAAAAGAAAGTTTATGAACAAGGTGTAATTCCTGAGGCAGAATTTCAGAAAGTACGTACAGAATACAATTCGGCACTTGAAGAAATTGAAGCCGCTGAAAATAACCTTCAACTGATAAAAGATGGTATAACAAAAAAATCGGGAGGAACATCGAATACACTGATTCGTTCTACTATTGAAGGCATGGTACTTGATGTGCCGGTTGAAGTTGGAACTTCCGTAATACAAGCAAATACATTCAATGAAGGAACAACTATTGCATCGGTTGCAGATATGGGAGAGATGATTTTTGAAGGTCAGATTGACGAGACCGAAGTTGGGAAAATCAGGGAAGGTATGAAGCTGGAACTTACC